>Ga0209489_103495_pt1 | contig 30492 bp, 17 predicted proteins | sample SiratrowhiteBW_FD_187527 | JGI IMG/M metagenome (GOLD analysis project Ga0209489, IMG submission 187527) | Root nodule microbial communities of legume samples collected from California, USA - Siratro white BW (SPAdes) (version 2) | ecosystem: Host-associated > Plants > Roots > Nodule | place...
ATATATTTTACAAAACACACACACATATATATATATATATATATATATATATATATATATATATATATATATATTTCAGTAAAAAAAAGAGGTCAAAGTTATGTAGTTAGCAGCGTCGATTTAGCGTGAGTCAGAAAACTGTCATTCTGTTATTGGAACCTATGCGATTTAGTATCGGCTTCTACATAGGATAATAATTGATTCGATCAAGCTCACTCAAAGTAGATATAATAAAATAGAACTATTTAAATATTGAATGGGTCTAGTTGACTCTGAAATGAGAAAAAAAAAATTAACATCTCGGATACTAAAAGATATATGTACAATATCAAAAATAAAAAGAAAAGAATGTTCCTATTTCAAAAGCAAACACCGATGAAAAAAAAAAAAAAAAAAAAAAAAAATATAAAAAAAAAAAAACCAAAAAAAAAAAAAAAAAAAAAAAAAACAAAGTTTGTAAACAGAGTCTGGCCGACACTACATTTAAAATAAAAAACCATCCATACATGAATCTTACTTATGATTATAATTTTTTATTATAAATATTTTTACTTTCGAAGTTGAATCTATAAATATACATAAAATTTATAGTTAATATATTAAATAAATTTTATAATTACACTTTTAATAATTATTATTATTTAAATTAATTAAAATCAAAATTATAGTTATAATCGTGAAAATTTTATGAAATTGTAAATTATGAAATAATAACATTTGATTTTACTCTTAAAAAAATATATTTATCACGGTGAACAATTCAATAAAATATACTGTTAATTTTAATTTTTAATTGGATTTAAAATTTATTTTAATTAAAATTTAATTTATCCATAAAGTAAATAGTTGTTGCAAGATTAAAAATATAAGGTGAATTTTAATTAAGATTAAATTTTATTTGATCTGAATTTAAACTAAATTTATTTACTGAAGAAGGTGTACAGTTGATAAAAAGGAATAATCGAAAATGATTGTGATCCATATATCTTTCCGATTTTATTTTATGATGTATAATTTTATTATATCAATAATATATTTAGAATTTGAATTACAAATAATATATAAGATGGTAAGATCTTAAATTTTAGGATTAAAATTTCAATTTTAATTACTTTGATTATTATGATTATGATTATTATTATAATTAACAATAATATTAAAAATAATTTTAATAATATATATATATATATATATTTTTTTTTCTTATTCAAATTGATATCATTATTATCAATGTTAATATTTTTTTTATGAAGACCATTTATTCAGATTTTTTTATAAGCAATAAAAATATTATATAGGTGGAATGTTTGAGGCATTTTATCCTTTTTAGTGTTGATACACAAAGAAAAAATATAAAAAATAACATAAGTATGAAAACCCAATCTATATTTAGACCATCTCGTACAAAACCCAATCAAATCTCAATAAAGCTTATTGAGTAAACCTACAACATAAGTATGAAAACCATTTCTTGCATTTTATTTTCTGTTCCTTCACAAATGAATAGCAAACCTCGTAACTGCAGGCGAGTGGAAGAGGGATAGGGATGTATCGGATAGGTGGATTTGAAGAAGTTATACAGTAGATTGTGGATATAGTGCTGTAAGCCAAATATGGTTCTCTTCTAAACATTGATTAGTGGTGGGAGACGTGGAGTCTTAAAGTTGAAGGTCCAGCTCATGTGTAGAGGGTAATGTTAGAAAAGCTATCAACTAGATTTAATTTGGAGAGGAGATAGATCTTAATTGTAGTAACTTATGTGCGTTTTATAAGAAGGTTGAGGAAATAACCCAATATGTTGTTATTAATTGTAAAGTAGCACAAAGCAGAACTATGATGATAAATGGATACGAATCTAATCTATGAGGCACTATAAGATTGTTAACACTTCTAGCATTTTATCTGGCATGCTTTAATAAGAAAATAAATACAATTTGGAAGGAAATGTAGATGATTATAGTGAGGAAAATATTGAAACATAAGAATAGAGTAGTGTTTAATAGTGAAATAGTAGACAATGAGGAAATATTATCATTAGCCCAACTCAAAACTTGATCCTGGACTAAGTTTAGATGACAAAGTGTGAACTACTCCTTTTTGGATTGGTATTTATACCCTGCTCTTTGTCTAGGTAGTATTATCTAATTTGGGTTTCATGTATTAACATTGGCTGTAGGGTAAATTGAGAAGGGTAACGTGGATATAGATCCAGTATTGAGTGATAGGCTAGGTGTACGTCTGGTATTTGTTGTAGATATGCAATTTTAGTGTAGTAGACATGTCAAGATTAAGCTGGAGAAGGGCATTGGAAAATGGAGAATAAAGGTGTAGAACTTGAGGTCTTGAAGGTGCAGAAAAAGGAAAACACATGTTATTAAAATACAAGAAGAAGTTAGACCTTATAATAAATATAGTCTCTATTTTTAGCAGCATCTTGTCTCACCGTAGACAGCTAATAATATAATTGGGATATTTGTTATTGAGTATTATCCTGTATGTTAGGGATGACTCTCTATATCATGGTGTGGGAAAATGTACTAGTGTGGCCTTTTAGCTAATTGTTATAGAAGTGACCAACTGGTTGAGTTTGTAATATGTTGAAAGACAGTTTTTGTGAATGTAATAAAGTAGAAATATTTCTAAAGTGCTCCCATTAATTTTATTTTTTGTTATTAAAAATACAAATGAATTTTTTTATTGTTATTGTCCATATCTCCTTTCACCTATTTCTTTTTCTTTTTGACATAATTTCTCGTGATGCAAAATTTTGTAAGTCTATATTAATTAATGATTTCCCCTAATGCTTGGACATCAATGAGACAAAATATTCATAACAAAATTCTCATATTCTGGCTGAATACAAAGTTCAATTGTGTGTAAAAACCCTTTGACACTAAAACTTAAAAGGAGGGATGAGAGATACCATATAAGGGAAGATGCAGATTACTTCTGATGTCTGGTTGGTTGCTTTGAAATTAGGCCTGAAATGTGGCCATTTGGACCAATGTATTTTAGTCAAAAGGGGGACTGAAAAAAAATAAAATAAAATGAAATCCTAGGAATGGAAAAGAGCTTTAAACTGGAAGCAATAAGGAAGCTTAGAAAAAATGTAGAAGTGTGAAGGTGCTGATAATACTGTCACGATGAAAAATTTTATTTAGTTACAGAAAAAAAATCTATAGGTATTATATAAATTCCTAATTAACTAGTGGTATATTTTTTCATAATCTATCTTTATACAATTTTTCTTTTGTTTATGCACTTCATCTTCGACTTCATTTGTTATTATTTCACATATCTAATAATATTCTTTTCTCGATGAATTCAATCTATCTTTGATTGATAATTTATTGTAAGACTTTCTTTAGTCCTTTGAACTAACCTTGGAGATAATCTTATAAACATTGCTTACTAAAAATAGCTTCAATACATTGACACTGTAGTTTATCAGTTCCAAAAAACCAATCCAAAAAGAAAATACACCTCCCCTACAAAATACTCATATGCCATCATGGAATAGGAATAGTAAACACAGACAGAAAGGGTGGTACGAGCCTCCAACTTCAAAACTTCTTTAGAGTAGAAATCTGAACATTCACTTAAGATTGCTTGGGAAGATTGCAGTAAATATCTGAGTCAGAAATTTCATGTAATCTAGCTTGGTATTAAAATCTTTCACACATGAATTTTTGACACATCCCTTTGATTGTCTCTCAGAATACTTTTATGAAGTTGAAACTGAAATCACCGTTTCTCCACCACAGAAGAGTCACTCACGTTGCAGTATCACTAAACTCAATGCTAAACTCAATCAAAGTATGCACAATCCAAACTAAAGTAAAAGTAGAATCATTTTTGGCATTTCACTGTGAATGGTGGCATTATTAAATTGTCGAAGGATTGTTGGGTGGTGATAAGCAACTTAAGGAATCATTTCTTAGACTATACTCTGTCTCAGTTAGCAAGGAGAAGGTAGTTAATGAGATGGGTAAGTGGATTAGTAATGAGAATAGGAAATATTTTAGATGGATGTTATCTTGGTTTGTGTGAGAACAAGGATTGAAACAACAATTAGTGAGTGAAATATCTATTGTTCAATGGAATAAAGTTACATTAGATGCGTGGTGTTGGATGGGGGAGGATACGAATGTTTACACAGCTCATTCTAGTTATATGGCCTTGTTAGAAGAAGATGAAAACCCATATGTTGAGAGATGTGGGGAAGTTTGGGACCTTCGTATGCCTGGCTCAGGTAAGGGATTTGGTTGGAGATTCTAGGGCGAATCTCGTGAGAAGAGGGATTAATATACAGTGCAATCTCTGTCCACTATATATGAAGGAGGAGGAAACAATACAATTGTGAGGTCTCCCAAAGAGTGTGGGACAAGTGTGATAGGTGGTTAGGATTAACCTCTGTTAGGAATAAGGATATTATCATTCACTTTCGAAACTTTTTTTGCAATTGGTTTGAGTAAGAATTCTAACATAGTTTGGAAAGGGATGTGGTTGACAATAGTGTGAAAAATTTGAAAACATAGGAATAAAATTGTTTTTAGTAATGGGATAGTCGATGAGGTTGAGATTTTTGCAATGACACAAGTGAAAGCATGGTATTGGGCTAAGACTGGTAGGCAGAAAATACACTACTCCTTTTCCGACTGATGCCTTAACCCATGAGAATGTTTTTTAGAGCTTATATAGTGTTTGTTGAAGAGTACTGGATGTCCTCTCTGTTGAAAATAAAGTTAATTTTTGGTTTTCTACAATATTCTAAGTTGTCGATAATTAATAAGGTAGTTGAGGCAATTCTACAATGTTATAGAGATGTATAAAGTTAATAGAGTAATTGAGAAGTCTACCATTAATAGGGTAGTTGGGAATGTTCAAATTAATTAGGAGTCTAGAACATTTCCATGAGTACTATAAATAGAGCTAGTCATTAATCATTTGTATCAAGCCATTTTGAGAAGTAAAAATCTTCTAAAGTTTTTTTCCTCTTCTCTTGAATCATTCTCCTTATTTTTTAGGTTATTCTTCTTTGGTTGTATTCTTCCATCCTTTGAGTGTTCGGTCTTGGGCTAGCAAACTTTTACTCCTTTTTCTGCTGTTCTCTTATATTTTACATGGTATTAGAGCCATAAGGACTCTAGTATCGTGTGTCAAGATCCCTTGGTGGAAAAATAAACCGGTACCTCAAAAATGGATTTAAGTGGTCGTAGTGGACTTGGTATTGAGGTATTAAATTAGTCCAACTACAAGGTATGGAGGACTTATATAGAGTCTTACCTCATTGGTGAAGATTTGTGGCATGTTATTGACGGGAGTAATACAACTTCTCCCACAGACGAGCAAGGAAATGCTGATGCATTCAAAAGATGGAAGTAGTTGAATGCAAAAGCGGAGTTCGTGTTGAAGCGGTCGATTTCTCACGGCTTGTTCGATCACATCATGCGGTGCAATTCAGCCCATGAAATTTGGCGGACTCTTGACAAACTTTTCAATAAGAAGGATGAAGCACGACTTTAGATTTTGGACAATGAGTTCGCTAACACCACTCAGGCAGGGTAATCTCTCCATTTCTGAGTATTTTCTTAAAGTTAAAAATCTTTGTTCGGAGATTTCCTTGTTAAATCCAGGAGAGGCAATTTCTTAAGCTCGAATAAGAAGAATTATTATTCGAGGATTGAAGCGGGAGTACATTCCATATGTGACATCGATACAAGGATGGGTTCAACAACCATCCTTGGAGGAGCTCGAGAATCTACTATCCTCTCAAGAGTCACTAGCAAAGTAAATAGCTAGTGTCTCAATAAAAGAAGGAGAAGGGAGTGCTCTCATGGCAAGACAGAAGTTTTGTCAAGAATAAAGGAAATCGAAATAGCTCGACCTCTCGCCCATATGACCAAAGCAACTCCAGTCCGAGTGGAGTACATGGTGAGTCTTCTAACACTACCTCCAATAAGAAGATTTTCAAATGCTATCGGTGTGGCGAAACTAGACATATCAAAAGATTTTGCCGAGTTAAATTATGAGAGAGAAATGTAGCTGACAAGATTGAGGAGGAAGAAGACTGGGGGAAGTGTTTTGTGGCGGAGACAAAATCTGTAGATGCCTTGGCTTCCATCAACTTTGAAGATGACTGGATCGTGGATTCCGGTTGCGGCTATCATCTAACGGGAGACCAATCCAAGTTTTCCCAAGAGTATAATGGGAATGAAGCCATTGTCACGGCCGACAACACAGTCCATCAGGTGGAGAATGAAGGCACTATCGTTATAAATATGAAACAAGAAGATTCCATTACACTTAATAATGTATGTTCCAGGTATGAAGAAAAATCTTTTCTTAGTCGCAAATGCTGTTGATGCTGGAAAGTTTGTGTTATTTGGTCCACGTGATGTGAAGTTTCTGCGGAATATTAAGGAGCTCAAGGCTGATGTTGTTCACACCTGTAAGAGAGTAAAAAACTTATTTGTTTGTTTTGTCTGCTTCCGATTCATATATTGAGAAAATGAGCAACAATGATAATTCACATTTATGGCATACTAGACTCGGGCATCTTAACAAGGATAAATTAAAGGCCATGGTAAAATTAAAATTGGTAAATGGTTTGCCTAATTTGTCAAGTTTTGGTGGAGGTGAAGTGTGTGAAGGTTGTCAATTTGGGAAAACACATTGACTTCCTTTTGACAAATCCACGAGTCGATGTACGGCTCCATTAGAGCTTATTCATAGTGATTTGATGGGTCCGACAAGATCCCCCTCATTTTCTGGATACTCTTATATGTTGATTTTTGTTGATGATTATAGCAGATTTACATGGGTATACTTTGTTAAGCACAAATCAGAAGTGTTTAACAAATTTCTGGAGTTTAAGGAGGTGGTAGAAGGAGTGTTTGGTTCCAAAATCAAGCGGTTGCAAACTGACAACGAAGGTGAGTTTACTTCTGAAGAATTATTAACTTTTTGCATAAAGCATGACATTAAGAGAGAACTCACATGTGCCGAGACACCTCAACAAAACGGGGTTGCAGAAAGAAAGATCAGGCATTTAACGGAAACTTGTAAAAGTTGTTTGCACGCGAAGAATTTGCCCAGAGCATTATGGGCGGAAGGTATGCAATGTGCAACTTATTGATTAATAGAATGCCACTTTCTCCAATTAACATGAAGTCACTATATGAACTTATCTTCAAAGAAAAACCGAGTGTTAAACATCTTAAAGTTTCTGGGTCTATTTGTTATGTCCATGTGCCCGAATCTCAAAGAACTAAACTTGATGCAAAAGCAAGAAAATGCATTTTTGTCGGGTATGATGAAAGGAAAAAAGGCTGGAAGTGTATGGATCCAAAAACTCATCTTTCTATTGTTTCTAGAGATGTTGTTTTTGATGAAATTTCTCTATATTACGAAGGAATGATGACGGACCAAAAAGGGGCTAAAAATTGAACCCCTAATACTATGGAATTGGACATAACTGATAATCTTTCAGAGAAGCAAGGTGAAAGGGGAGTTCAAGCACTCAACATTTCGAGTTGCAACGTCCAGAAGAATCAACTGATGCAACCAGATCTGAGAAGCCACAGAAAACCATTGTCAAACCTGCACGCTATAGAGATGAAAATGTTATAAACACATATTCTTGTTTTTTTTCAGGTCTCATTGATGATGAGGAACCTCATACCTTTGAAGAAGCAAAAGGAAACAAAGAATGGGAGCTCGCAATGGATGATGAAATGAAGACACTCGAGAAAAATCAAACTTGGAGCCTTGTTCCCAAGCCAAAAGATGTACAACTTGTTTCTTGTAAATGGGTATACAAAATCAAAAGAAAAGCGGACGGGAGTGTTGAAAGATATAAAGCAAGGTTGGTAGCTCGAGGCTTCTTTCATAAATATGGAGAAGACTATGACGAAACTTTCAACCCCATAGCCAAGATGATTTCTGTTCGCATGGTGTTGGCCTTAGCAGCACTCCATGATTGGAAGTTATGGCAACTTGATGTGAATAATGTGTTCTTATATGGGGAGCTGGATAAAGGCATCTATATGGAACAACCTCCAGGTTATGTTTCTAACTTCCATCCTAATTATGTGTAAGCTTAAAAAGGTTTTTTACGGGCTCAAGCAAGCTCTGCGTGCATGGTATGGTAAAATTTCTCAGTATTTACAATTTTGGGCTATCAAGCTTCAAATTCAGACCCTAGCTTGTTTGTTAAAAAACAAGGAAGTTTGCATCTTGTTGTGTTGTTGTATGTGGATGATATGATAATAACAGGCAATGATGAAATGGAAGTTGATAAGCTTCAAGATGAGTTGGCCATCAAATTTGATATCAAGAAGTTGGGGGAGCTACTTCACTTTCTTGGCTTAGAGCTGACAAACTTGGCAAGTGGTATTTTTATTTCTCAATAAAGTTATACCAAGAAGTTAGTTGAACGAGTTGGGATAAATCAAAGCAAAAGGTGTTTAACTCGCTAGAGGCAAACAAGAAGTTAAGGCGTGAAGAAGGATCACTTTTGGCCAATCCCCAGCCTTATCGTGCTCTTGTCGACAGTCTTTTATTTTTAACTATCACAAGACCTGATATTTCCTTTTCAGTTGGTTTGGTTAGCAAATTTATGCAGTCACCAAGGAAACCTCACTTAGAAGCAGCAAAAAAGATTTTGAAATATGTCAACTCAACTCTTGACATGGGTCTATTTTTTGAGAAGAAAGTTACCTCCTCTCTAGTTGGTTTCACCGATGCTGATTTTGGCGGAGACTTGGATGATCGAAGATCCACTTCAGGATGTATTTCTTAGTGGCGGTATAAGTATTTCTTGGTGTAGCAAGAAACAAAATTCAGTCTCTTTGTCAACTACAGAGGCAGAGTACAAAGCTGCTGCTCAAGAATCATTTGGCTTTAAAGACTTGTGAACTATTTACATCTTCCTATAACTAAGCCAACTGCACTTTTTGGAGATAATCAAAGTGCTCTCAAGCTCACCAATAATCCATTATTTCATGCAAGAACCAAGCATATTGAGATCGAGCATCACTTTATTAGAGAAAAAGTTCTTGACAACACCATCGACGCGTTGAAAGTGAGAAGTGAGGAAAATATTGCCGATATTTTCACAAAGTCGCTTTCTAAGACTTCATTTGAATTCCTTCGTGCGAAACTCAGGTTAATATCCAAAAAACCACTTTAAGGGAGTGTTGAAAATAAAGTTGATTTTTTGTTTTCTACAATATTCTAGAGTTGTCTATAATTAATAAGGTAGTTGAGGCAATTCTACAATATTATAGAGATGTCTAAAGTTAATAGAGTAGTTGAGAAGTCTACCATCAATAGGGTAGTTGGGAATGTTCAAATTAATTAGGAGTCTAGAACATTCCCATGAGTACTAAATAGAGCTAGTCATTTGTCATTTGTATCAAGCCATCTTCTAAAGTTTCTTTCCTCTTCTCTTTAATCATTCTCCTTATTTTTGAGGTTATTCTTCTTTGGTTATATTCTTCCATCCTTTGAGTGTTCGGTCTTGGGCCAACAGACTTTTTCTCTTTTTTCTGCTGTTCTTTTATATTTTACACTCTCTTTGTTAATACTTACTAAGCGTACTCGGGTTGGTGAGGGAGCAGGTAGAAAATGAACTAGGTTTGTGTTCTATTCACTTGCAGGTAAAACATGACAACTCTAAACCGATAATAAATTTGCATGCGAAGAAGGAATGAGGTATAGAAGACTTTATAATAAATTATGAAATATAGTGCTAAAGATTGGAGACAAGGGTGGCAGGAACTGCAATATACCAAATCATGCTAGAATATAGCTATGCTAATATCATGCCTTCAGTTAATATTGTGTGCTCTACGTCCTGTTAACATAGCCTGTTATTTGTCGTTTTAATTTGAATTTTGACACAATGTTGATTCAGTTACTGTATTACTGTTATTATCCGTTTTGTAATTAAAACTTGTTTTAGCTATATAAATATGTTTTATAATAAGATTGTGAACACCATTAAAATGCTCCCATTAATTTTATTTTTCGTCATTAAGAAAACAAAAGTGTGACTTTCCTCTACAGTATTCTCTTCACTCCTGAGAGAAAGTTCTCACTCTCCTCTCCCGCCGTAAGTCATCATCTTTATTTCGTGACAAATGAATAGATTCAACCAGAGAGACAATCTTCATTAACAAGACTATCCACCGAACCAAACACTGCATTAATTTTTACTGAAGGAGTAAAAATAGGTGTTTACTTCCCTTGAAGGGAGGTCATTTTGGAAGGGGAAGTTGTGGGGGGTACACATACCTTCTCCCCCATGCAATGTGACATATATTTGCAAGGAAAGTTTGTGTGTCATTATAGAGTTATTCTTTTGGCAGTGGGAGCATCTACCATGTGCAAAGGAATTGATTCTTCTACCTTGAACAGTGCCTTTAATTGACCATACGTTGGAGAGAGGTGTTGGTTGCTTGACAATTTTGCATTTACGTACTCGTGAGCATAGATAATGAGGACACCTGTGTGTTGGCTAAGCTTTTGCCATTGATGTTTATAATTATTGTTTTGCGCTTGTTTATGAGGTTAGGTCGCCATGTGTACGTGTTAAAGACCATCAGATTTATTCACCTCCAGTAAGTTCAACACAAAATAAAAGCATGAATGGTTATTTTAGTTAATGCTTGTATGAATTAAAGGTTAAGGTGAAGGAATACTTTCTACACACATAATCAATAATATTTAAAAATTTTCACATAACCGATTACCTATTCTTCTTTCCACATAATCGAATCGAATAAGTAGGACTACATTATTGATTATAATCCTATTATCATGTTATTGGTGTGTGTATGTAGGAAAAAAAAATGCTTGAATTATATAGGTTGATTGTTGAAGCCAACGTGGTCCTTGATATTAATGGTTTGATGCATTTCAATTTGTAATTACAATGATATAGTACATTTGGGTATATGTACTAGTAGCAATTTGATTTATAATTTGAAAATTGTACATTGTGGAATAATTTTTAATTAACATATATTTATGATGGTTTGAAACTTGTTGGTTAGTATTTAATGAGTAATTAAAAAATACATTTACTATATCTTGTTTTATGTAAAATACATTAACTAAATTATAATCAAACAATGTACTGTAAGTAATTGATATTTGAAAACTTCTTTTGGATTTAAAGTTGTTCAGATAGTTTGCTTATACCCAACTAAAACTGGATTTCTAATATATATTTTAAAAATTCACCTTGTATTTGATCAACTCTTAGTAACTAAACATATTTTGTTCACTTTCATATAAAATAACTATTTAAACCATGGTAAAAAAAATAATTTTAGTTAAAGAGATATTTATTTAATTTTTTATAGTTTATATTTATTTTCATTTAGTAGCTTAAACATATCTAATATTTTTTTTCCACTTATAAGTGCAAAAAAAAAAAAAAAAAAACCTAAAATAAGTGACGGCATTCCTATTCCTAAATAACCTACCCACTAGAGAAAAATGTTTTAGATTAAACTAGGTACTTTAATAAGCATGATCATATGACTACATAAGTTGGGAAATATTTTTCAAGACAAATTTTCCTCCAAATATAATGGATTTTCACATTTTGTTTATGTTGTAGTAGTATATACATTACAATTATGTATCGAGAGAACAAAATGAGCCTTCAGTGATTATGTCTAATGACTTCAAATTTGGAGAGATGAAATAAATTGAGAGTGATGTAAACAGATGGAACGGAGATGGAGAGATTAATGACGTTACACCTAGTTTTTTCTCTCCAAGTAAATTCTTGTATACATAAATTGGAACATTTCAAAAATATTTCATATAATATAATTTTTTATTGATAAAAATAAAAATTCATATAATATAATTCTTTATTGATAAAAAAAATAAATATTAGACCACATTTTAATTTAATAATTATGATTATATATTAGATTACTTAAATTTTTACATTAGTTTTAATCTTCTATTATTTTTTCTCTAAAACTTCATTATTAATTCATTAATCCCTCAAAAGTTTTATAAATTTTAAAAGAATCATAATCCACTCTCTCTCTCTGCAAATCTCCTAAATTCCCACTTCACACAAAAACTAAAATTCCCGTGCTCCCAGATCCTACACACACTACCTCCAAATCTTAATATCCCTAATCCGATTCGATGGAAAGTATGGGCTAGGAATTGTGAATCCAACGGCCCAACCCGTTTTACCCTCATCTACTGTTGTCCCCATTGAAAATCTTGATCATTGCATAATGGTGGATCGACCTACTAATTTTTTTAATTTTTTATTTTTTATTTGTATATATATATATATTAAAATTACATTTAATTATATAAATATTTTTAAATTTTTAACTAATTAATCTTTTCAATCGGATAAATTAAAATAATCATTATCTTTACTCTATTATAATTAATAATTGAAATTAATTGTATAAGTACTAATGATTTATGTTATAGTGTTATTGTATATTTATATTTTTTAAATAATATAATAAAAAAATAATCTTCTAATTATTTATTATTTTAATTTAAAAAAGAAAGAACTAACGAGTCTGCTCATCTGTTTTATTTTTGGTATATCAGTTTGACGGATTAGGGTGAACAAGTCAAAAATAAATGATGGACTAAAAACACTATCTCAATTAACCAAATTTTGATGAACTTTTGGATGAAGGATCAAAGAAAGATGTAGGTGCAAGGAAGGGTTTTGAAAGATGGGTTAGAACATGATGTGTAGAGGTGAGGGTTGGGATTTTCTTTGAGGAGACAAGGCGAGGGTTTTCATCATAATTTTGCAACCTTCCACTTTAATAGCGATAAATGCATGCGAACTTGCTCTGAACTTTATACTTAAAATCCCTTTGATAGCTTCAAAAATGCAAGAGTTGATTGTTGTTGATAGTATTTTCAAAAGCTTTTATAAGGTTGGTTGTGCATACTTATTTCCTGGTTTATTGCTTAGAAAGTTGCTTGTCACCATATTTGGGTTACTAAATTTTGTTTGGTCTGTTTATACTTTTTACTACACACTTTTAGTTTCGGTTCCTACCTTATTGGGGTGCATTAACTGCCCTTGTCTTTTGGTAATGTGCTTCTTCAATCAGCTTAAAGACTGTTGACTGTTTCTTTTTAGCATGCTTTTACAAATTCTAACTTTGGGTGAAAATGGTGACCTTGAGAATGTGAAATCGGTGTGTATATCTACTTGTTTCTATTATTATATAAATAACAATTGTTGTTTGTTGTCATTGAGGTCAATTGAAGATTAGAAAGGTACCTCCCACACCACACCAATAATTACACTACTTGCAATTTCATTATCAACAAAGTTGAAACACATCATCATATGTCACCACACTAATGTTAATGTGTGTAGCTATGTGCCCTCCTTCATCATAGACCCATTAATTCATCATTTTGTCATAGAATCTTATGAGCCTATTCCAAAGGGTAGTGACATATCATTTGACTTTGATTTGAGTATATGAATATTTTTATTCTTTTGCCAAACGAGTTCTTTGTTTCATTTTTGTTTTGTGTTTTTTTTTTCAATATTCAGGAGAAATTTAATTGTTTGAAAACAATAAATAAATTAATAGGTAAGTCATTAGGACCACATACCATTCGAAAAAAAATTAAGTAATTGATTAAGAAAAAATTTATCATACGACTTATTTTTTATGCTCTTTGATTTGTGTTTAAAAATGACTAAAAGAATAACACATTACTTTTATAAATAATTATAATATACCCATATGTGCATTTAATAATATAACTTTAGAATAATATATTATATTAGAGGATATATATATGTTCTGTAGTCTTATCTTTATCTTTATATAAAAACTTGTGAAAGATTTAAACTAATCTATAATCTTTTTATTCTTGTTGTATATTTCATAAAGTAACATATAAATTAATTTTTGAAAATATGATTTCATTATAAGACTTGGATATCCTTGTTTAATCTTGTAAAATTTCTATTACCTTGTTTAATTACTAAAGAATTTGATTGTATTTTATATTTGTCAATTATCAAAATTGTTAAAACAAACTCATATATATCTTAACCAATATATGATAAAAGAGTAATATAAGATGAAAGAATAATTTTTATTTCAAATAATTCACTTTAATATTTAATGATATGTTTTAGAATATAGTTTGAAAATATATGTTTTAGAATCTATTTTGAAAAAATAAAATGATTTCACTAAAAAAATTACGTTTTAGCAATCATTAAAATTGGTTCCTAAATGATAAAAATTGGTTGTTAAATATGGTAATTACTGAAATAGCGATCGAAAATAAGTAGTAATGAAAACTGTAGTTGTTAAATAACTAGAGACTGATTTTTTGAGTGGTCGCAATTTAGCGATTGAATATGTGGTTGCGAAATCGGTGACAGATTGTTTGGTTTCAAACATTTCTTGAAGATATTGATCGTTAAAATGAAATAAAACTCGGTGGCTAAAATAAAACAATTATTAGTGACTGATTCGGTGGCTGAAATGAATTATCGGTAGTTAAAGTGGTGACTAAAATAAAATATTTATCGGTGGTTAATTCGGTAGAGAAAGAGAAGTAAATTTTGGAGACTAAATCGGTGGCTAAAATTAAAGAAAATTTGGTAGCTAAATATCACCTATTTTTACATATTATTTTGGTATGTTTATAAACAATTTTCAAACCTGCTTATAAATACTCAAATTTTAATCATGCTAATGAACAATGAACTTCAATACATAATATAGAAAATAGTAGTATGAGCATATTACATAATGATAAGTATTGTAAGTAAATTAAAAAGAGTCCAATATATTATAAAATTCATCATATAGTTGTTAATCCTCATCTGCAATATCATTTCTAATGTGGTTTTCTCTATGATGTCCATTGGGGGAGTAGGATTTGAAGGCTTGACATCAAATTATTCAATTGAATGTGTTGTTAGATGAGTTTATCTACTCCTGATCTGTCATCACTTGCTCCAATTTTTCTTCAAGTGTCTACTCGTTGGCATGCTTTGTCATAAGTTCAACATTTAACTTTTGAATAGTCTCACATTTCTTCTATTTGATGGACTACTAAAGGTTGATTTGTAGTAGAGTCAACACTCTTGGAAGAAGTAAACCTTTTTCTCAATGCACCAAACCCATACACATATCCTTTTTTTTTTATTTCAACATCCAACAACATTGAAGTATATTTCATTGTCATCAATGGAGTCAACAAGAGAGTTTTGGGAAGATGAGCCTTCACCCATTAGATGTTGTTGGGCTTCTTTCCGACGTTACTTATATTTCTCCTGAAAATTAAGTCAAATATCATTACTGTGAAAAAAAACATATAATAAACATTAAATTATAACTCAAAGTTTAAGCACAGGTCTTATCAATGACCCATTGTCCAATCTTTAATTTTTTTGTTTCTCTATAATCTCTCAAGCAATTAGTTGTCGTTCAATCTCCTTAACAATTGATATTACTCTCTTTATCCTTATTCATTTTAGAAAATTCAAGTCCAAGTACTAGAATTGTGCAAAATTGTACAGATTTAATTTAGTTTAATTTAATACTAGGTTTCACTAAATATTTATAAATGCTAAGATGACATTGTGCAAAATTGTGCAGGGAAAATGTTGAAATCTAATAACATGGCACCTGAAGGTTCATTGTCACATGCTACAATTATTCATAACCTACATTAAAAATTCACGAAAAAGACTACTTTTATATAAATTAATAATAAAAGATTAAAAAATTATAATAAAATACAATCACATATAATTAAGAAAATATATACCTCCAAATGACACGACAAAAACAACAGAGCTAAGAGCAGTTGTACCAGCACTACAACCAATAAATCCACTTGTTCCAATTATATGATACTAAACAATTATATACTAATCTTTCTCTCATCTACAGATAAAAGATGATAAAATTTATTTGTTTGAAAATCAATGCAGTACGAATACTTACGTCATCTCATACAAATGATAATAGAATGTGAAAATTTACAGTTTAATTTAATTCCATCACTTAAATTTACAGTATACAAAGTGTTAGACATCAAATATTTTTGGGTAAATAGATTAATAGGAATGAAAAAATTAACCAGAAAAAAAGATAAATATTAAAAAAGAAGGTAAAAGAAATCACATTTCATTTGTTATCAACAATTAATATTACTCTCTTTATCCTTATTCATTTTAAGAGAATTTAAGTCCAAGTAATAGAATTGTGCATGTTTAATTTTGTTAAATTTAATACTAGGTTATGCCACCTAAAAGTTCATTATTACATGCTACATTTATTTTTAAATTACATTAAAGATTCACAAAAAGACTACATAAATTAATAGCAGGATTACAAAATTATAATAAAATACAATCTCATATAATTAAGGAAAAATAATGTTAGGTGATTCTTTTGTGTTCACTATTTAAGGACTAATATATTTCGGTCAGTAAATATGGTAGTTAAAGTATTTTATTTATTAACTAACAGTCAAATTAAATTTTAATTGCTATTTCAGTAATAATTAATAACTATATTGTTTTGGTCGCTAATATCAATAACTAACTACGAACGCCAGTTTTTGATAGTTAAAATCAGTAAATAAATCTTTTTTTTCTTATAGATTATTACTACTGTTAACTATTATACTCAGGTCACATTACCATGCATTGTGTCTATGTCAACACGTGACATAAGATAATACACATTTTTATCAAAGGGATTTCTTCGTAACAAATTCTAGAAATTTGTGTTGATTAAGAATAATCAAGATTTATTTACCAATTTAGGATGAATGTTGTAAATATCTTCAATAATTTTATAAAAATTAAAAAAATATTTTTAAAAGTTGTCTATTTATTTTAATATATTTTTATTTTCTTATTTTAAAGAGTTTGATTGTGATAAATAAAAATGATGAGAATATATTTAATGTGATTGTTTTTAATCAAATGATTTTTTCTTACATAAGGAATATTTTTTTCATGCAAGAAAAAGGCATTTAAAATTTTCCTATTTCATTGTATATTGAAATTTTGTTTTGCTACCTTATGTGGCAAAGTTGAATACCCTGGTCCATTAGGTTTAATATGTATGTACAAATAAATTTAGTTTGACAATATGTGGGTTAATTCTTATAAAACTTATAAACGCCCTTCACTGTATTTAATATTTTCTCCCCTAAACCTCCAAATATGCTTTTAGTCCATTAGGTGAAAAGAGATGAGAGATAAAAAAAACCTACATAATTTTTTAAAATATTGCAATAGATAATTTTCGGTATTCATGAATAATTTTATTAAGAGAAGTTATCATTATTTCATATAACAATATCAAATGACTAAAAAGTAAAAGGATTTGAGCATTAAAATTGTTTTTATAAAATATTCAATGAAAATTATTTTATTAATAAAGTAAATTGTTTGATATCAAATTCACAAATCCTATAACATGCAACTTTTTCATAAAATTAAACAAATTTAATTTATTAAAATTTTGATTGAATAAATAAAATATGTCTGTTTCATGTTATTATTTAGTTTAATTTTTATGAATGGAAAAGGACAATTTCATTAGTAATATGTTGAAGAAGGATGGCTGTGCAGTAAAGAATTCAGATTCCAGCTCCCATGGTTATTGACATTCTCAACAATCTTTGATGATGGTTGTTATTCATGCTATTTAATTGCATTTAGTGAAGGAGCCCACAATGAGAGAGAAGATTATGTGGTAACAATGCTTGCAGAAATAACTATGATCAAGTGAGTGCAATGGAATTCTGATGGGACAACTACCAACCCATTAATTGCACACACTGCATGTTTATCACAGAAAAAAATTCACGCATACAATTCTTTCTTTGCTTAGGTGATGGAGTTTAAGGATTTCATTTGAAAGGATTATTAGGAAGGTTATAGTTAAGATTGTGAAAGGTTGTAAAATTGTAAATTGTGGATCCAAAGTAGATTTTAGTGTAAATGAATTGTGTTGTTTTGATGAATAGAATATATGATTGTAATTTTTGAATTTTTTGAAAAGAATGAAGTATGTTTCTTTTTAATTATATTTTATTTTAATTGAAACTCATTCTTTTAAAAACATAAATCATTTAGTAAAAAGTATTTTAAAATTTTAATTGAATTTGAAATCCGTTTTATTTTTAATTGAATTTGAGATTTACTTTAATTAAAATTCAATTCACAAGGAAAGTGTGTTATAAGATTGAAAATATAAGGGGGTAAATTTTATTTGCATTAATTTTAATTAAATATATAATAAAATAAAATTTTAATTATATTAATTTTTAATTAAAATTATTTATTATTTGAAGTAAATCTATCTATCCAATAAAGTAAATAGTTGGTATAACAGATTGTCTGAAAAAATCATAATTCAACATTTTTTATTATTTCATCAGACGATTTTATAATTTTGTTACATTCTATTATGTATGGAATATGTGAATCAGATATAATATATAAAATTGTAAAATTTTAAAATTTTATATTAAAATGTTGAATTTAACTATTCTTTATTATCATATTAGTGCATTTCTTTGGTTTATGTTGGAGAGTTGGTGAAAAAGGAGAAAAAATAACACATGATTTAAATTAGGTTTATTACGTTTATAAAATGATTGGTGATCTTAATTATTTTTTAATATATCATTAATTATTTTTTAATATAAGTATTCTTTTGTTTTTCTTATTTTCTATTATAACAATAGCAATAAATATTTGATAATACTAAAAATAACTAATAAACCTAATTATTTTCTATTATTTTTTCAACTGAATAATATCTCTTTCTCCCATTTTTACGTTTTTCTTTTATTTTTCCTTTTATATTTTTCTCTCTCCATCAAATCCAGCATTTAATACATTTGACTTTTTGTAAAAAAATTGTTGTCATTTTCCTGTGAAAAGAGATTTTTTTTTACCAAAACAAATCAAATTGAAAAATAATTTTTGTTTTCAAATAAAGCACTGCATATTTTCTTTTCTAAACTAAACATCTTTATTCTTCAAGTTTAGAATTCAACTTTCAACTAAACTGTGAACTGTAATTTTCAGCGGAACAAAAGATATCAAAATTCGATTTCTCAATGACCGAATTCTAACATTTTTTTTTATGTTTTCTTAAAAACTAGAAGATTTTTTTAAAATATATACCTTCAATTTAATTTGACTCGAGAGAAATAACAAAATAAGTGATAATTTCAGTATAAATAAATTGTAGAAGAAATTGACTATAATTCCAATTTTGATTTTGTAATATAATTGAGAATACACTTTTTTATTATTATAATTTGTACAATAATTTAATGAAATATAGAAGAGAAATATAAAATTTTATATCATTATTAACATTAATATATTATTTAACAATTTTATAATAATGAATTGAAAAATATAAATTAAAAATAATATAAAATCAATTAAATTCCATGATAGTTAAAATTCAGGATTAATTTTAAATTTAAAAGTTAGTGTTAATTTAATTTGATGTTAATAAAATATATGAATGTTATTAACTTTAAATACCATTTTGAAGAAACATTATAAAATTAAAATATTACATCATCAATTAGTTGAAATTTTATTACAAAACAATTTTACTACAATGACAAACTCTTAGCTCATTTATTAAAAATCTTTAAAACTCCTTTTAAATATTTTTCAGTATTAAAAAATTAATTATCAAAGATAATTGCAAAAATTATTAAAGCAATAACAATCTATATGTCACATTTATTTACCCAACCTAAGATAATATTTATTTTATTAAAAATACTATATTTATTTTATTTTTCATTACTTCAAAACTAAAATTATACTGTTATTATAAATTATTCTACTATTTTTAAAACATTTTACTTTTAAAAAAATTAAAAAGAAATAGATTAGAATTCGATTTTTGGAAAGTCGAATTCCAACCTTTTTTTTTTTTTTTCAAAAACCATTATTTTACAGTTAAGAATTCGGTTATCCAAAAACGGGATGGTAAACTTGCATAATGAACAGATTTATTTTGGAAAAATAAAGTGTGCAGAGGTCTAATTAAGAAAATTTTTTATTTGATTTATTTTTGTAAAAAATCTTGAAAAGACAAATATCTAATTTGAAAAAAATTAAACATATAGGGTGTAATGTTGGGTAAAATGATGTAAATTATATTTTTTAAAAAGCCTGGCATCTAATGAATATGTTTATTTTTAAAATAATGAATATGTTTACTTTTTTATAGAAAAAACAATTAGTAGTATGATTAGGATATATAAGAATTTAATTTCAATCTTCGCTGTAAAAGAAGAAGAAACACTCTTTTAAAATTTTAATTAAATACTATTCTTCACTTCCCACAAAACATGTTTTATTTATTTTGTTTAACAATGACTGCAGTTTTAACATGTATATCAATATGGAATTATGTGGTGTTGTCAGTTTTCAATATAACATCAATTATTTTAGTTTTAAATAAAATGATATATTATTTGGTTTTTTAGCAGAGAACATAATGTAGTCAACAAATTTTAATAAAACTGTTCTAATAAGTGATTATTCATCGTTATTTCTAATTTATGTGAAAAAAAAAATTAAACTCTGGAATCTTTTTGTGAATTTAAAAGACTAGGTATATCTCACCTAGGATGGATGGTACTGTTATTGTGATAATAAGTGGAGACCTTTCTACCTAAAATAAATCTGACATTTATAAGGGTATTTATAAGGTCATTTTATTTTATTTAAATTTTATTTTTTTTCTCATATTCATAATGTCACATCAATTTAAATTTTATTTATAATTCATCTATAATTCTTTAAGACTCAGTATTAATATCAGTGGAACGTGTGTCCCTGCAATAGGCTTCCTAATCTTATCTCTCTTTCTTTTCACTCTATTTCAACTCCTGGAAACCTCTACATTTAGGGAGCGTCTGTTTGGTCCATTTAGCTTGGTACTACATGCTACTGTTTTCTCTGGTCTAGCTGCTGAATCAGGTGTGATCGATCTACCCCCCAAATAATTCTGGTTGCCGTCTGGTTCATTTTTCAAGGTATTCTCCTATCTACTTCTGCAACTTTTTTATATGAATTTTCAATTCATTGTGCAATGCTACTTTTACTGATAATGTTAATTCACTAAAAACTCAGACACAAACACAAACCCTTAGGGCAGCCTCGATGCTGTCATATCTAACATTTTGGTTTGTCTGTATATAGGCTCGTAAATCCTTTATTATATTATCACAACACAAGAGATTTTTACTTTCTCTCTACGAGCTTGATTCCCTCTTCTGAAAAACTGTTTTAGTTCAACTTTCTTTTGATCTTAAGGAACCATAACATCTCTTTCTGGTTTTCATAAGCAATATTTATCATTACGAGGGAGTAAAATGAAAATGGCTTGCTAATTGCTATCTCCTTCTCTCAGTTTCTCTTTATTTTGTTTTTTTCTTCACATTAAATGGCAATACGTTTTTCAGAAATTTAAATGCACCATTTGTGAAAGGCTAGTCTTTTCTGGTAGATGTTGGTTTTGACCGGTCTTTATAGTTAGACCATTTAGTGCGTATAACAGAATTAGCTTATGCGGAGAATACTGGCCTCTGTGAATTTAAGAAAAAAGGTTATTATTTGTTGGAAAATTAAGTAGTTCCGTAAGACTGAGTTGGAGGAGTTACTTTGTTTTGTAGGAAAAGGTTGAACATCATGTGCAAAACAAAGAAAGAAGGGTCGGAATTGAGGCAGCAGAGCAGGCCAACGTCGCCGGAGTTTTCTTCGTCATCGTCATCTTCTTCGGTGTCATATTCATCAAAGATGGCAGTTGAGGAGGAAGAGAAGGTGCATGGTGGAAATGCTCCAGAAACAAAGGCCATGGATCTGGTTGGTTGTCCTCGATGCTTCATGTACGTGATGGTATCAGAGAAGGATCCAAAGTGCCCTAAGTGCAAGAGCAAGGTTTTTCTTGAGTTTTTCAAACATGAAAACTCCAAGACAGAGAATTGAGCCATGGTGAGGAGAATTTATAGGCTTTAAATAAAATCATCGTTCTTTCTTACCATGTCTATGTTATTTAATCTTGAAATCAGAACGTTCGTACTTCATATCTTGTTGAGGGTGGAGTAAACGAACTATGAACTGTGGTATGGCGTACGTCCTATGCATCTACTTTTTTTTCTTTCTTTCTTTCTATGCTTGATGCATCCGTTTCTTTTACTCGATAGAAGGTTTTTATTTCTTGTCTTATCTCCATTTTTCTCACATTATATATTACTATTTCCTTTTCTTTTTCGAATATAAAGTATCGCTAGAAGTCTATTGGCAAATACTTGTTTTAAATACGAGTGCAATAACTCCTGCCACATAATATTACCGTGAAACAAATGGAATGAAATTTTAAGAATAACTTAATATTCCAAAATCAATTTGTAAAATAAAGTTTACACAAACGGAATTAATTTTATGGCAAATTTTATAAATTATAGTATAATTTTTATTGAAATTCTCTAAATGATGTATTTTTATTTATTTTCATATATGAATAAATCGTGATTATAAAGAAATATGTGATCTTATTACATAATTTTAATTTAAAATTAAATGAAATGAAATTATGAAAAGAGAACTCCAAGAAGTCAACTCATGATTTCAATTTAATTAATGAGTTAATTAAAATGGTGAGAATAATGCACCATTGTAGGGTGGTTAATCTTTTCCATCCATTCCTCTTTTTTTTTTTTTTTTTTTTTTTTTTTTGTATGTAGTGTGTTGCTAGGTGTAACTAAAATAAATGCATTATTATTGTGCATTTATTTTAGTTACACAGTACCAACACACATGAGAAACAAACAAAAGAGGTATGGATGAAGAATATTAGCAACCACCTTAAAATTGTGTATTATTCTCACTATTTTAGTTAACTTATTAATTAAAATCTTGTCTTAAGTGTACAATTTCACCTCATCTGGTAAACTAAAATGTTTTCCCTTTCCATGATTGTACAATTCCAAAAAAGATTGTCTCATATACATCATTTATCCATATCCAAAAATAAATAAATAAAAAATACATCATTTTAAAAATTTTACATAAAAATTACACTAGTTTAAGAAATTGACCTGATTTTATTTCTACTTCATAGTAGATAACATCAATCTTGTTAGGATAGATTTTATAAAAAAAAGATTATTTTTTAAATACAAGCACAACCACTCCTTAACACATAATACTTCTCTTAATAAATAAACTTTTAAGTGTAACTCAATGTTATAAAATGAGTTTGTAAAATGAGATTTACATAAATTTATATATTATAAGTTCATCTTATTTTTAATCTACAGTGAATAACATCAATCTTGTTAAAATAGATTCTAAATAAGTGTAATACCATAAATGAATATTATGTTTAATTTAATCTTATAAAATTAGTTTGTAAAGTAAAATTTTATTTCTTTATAAAATATAAATACTTTTATTTATTTTTCTTTATAAAATATAAATACTTTTATTTATTTCAAGAGATGAAATAAATTTTGTAAAGTAAAACTTTTGCAGTAACATTATCATAGCATATAATTATACTCTTTCAATCAATTCTATCAATATAAAATATTTTTGTGATAAAATTGAAATTTAATAAAATAAAGTGGATTATCTCAAGATTCTTTCCCAGGCATTTCCCTCCGACGAAGGACTAAAATCAGTTCTTGAGGAGAGAATGATTTCTCAAGTCGGTTACTTACATAAATGGTGCAATAAGGGTACATAATAAAAACATTGGCATATATTTTGGTTAAATTAGTTTTGTTGCTATAAATTTTATTATAATAAAAGTTAAACAACTAAGTAAAGTGAATTTAATAATATGATTTATCATACGAATTGATAAACGATTTTATTACCATAAGAAACTGATATATTATCTGCACATCATTTTATTAATTAATTACCCATCTTCTAATATAGTTACTATTTAGACAAAATATTAAACAAAATAAATTAAATGCTTTTAAAAATTTTCCCAGATCGATTTAATTTTAGGATAAATATATATATGTACGGACTACGTAATCACAATCCATATAATGTCAACCTTGTTCACACTTAGACAACCTTAGCTATGCAGAACAGTTTTAAGGATTTTTAATTCATGTGAAGCTGTCATTTTGGATGACAGAGGCGGGGTAACGTAGGGGTCTGGATAGGAATGTTGGGTTCAAAACATTTATTTATTATAACTGGAACATCTGCGCTTTAGTTTATGTACGAAGATTAAAGTATCTTTTTTGTGCTTTTATTTTAATACATTTTTTATTACTGATAATATATATATATATATATATATATAATTTAATTGGCATTTGTTTAGTTCAAAATTAAACTCATTTCTATTACAATAAAATAAAACACAATGAAAACTATCTAAAACTTGCCATCACACCTAGCAAAATATAGCAGTAACTCATGTACTGTCACCTGAAGATTCGATTGAAAAGTTAAATTCTGATTTATTTATTTTAAATTAGAAAAAAAAAAGTGAAAGAAAATTTAGTAATACTGTATAAATAATAATTTTTTAAAATGGGTATATTTTGAGGAAAAAAATTCAAAAACCTCGCTCATTAAAAACAAATTACACATTCGATTAAGAACAAAATATAACTTCAAAATTTCAGCATCATTCATGTATAAGTGCCTGTAAGCTCTATTTGAACCGGAGGCCATGGCGTTCACTTTTATTTAGACAGGGAATTTATAGTAAGTTTAAGACAGAGGACAGAAGGATTTTTATCCTCTGCAAAGTGAAACTAAGCAAATCTCACTCATTCAATTTTTTTTCTTAATAATAAATTCTATTTTTAAAAATAAATGTCATCGAATTTAATGGTTAGATTTGAAATTGCCTCTGCTGTTTCTTTCCAAACTCCAGGGATCTCCTGGTCCATCAATATAAAGGTTAATTAACCGTGTTAATAAGGAGAGAAATAAATATACGTGTATGAGTTGTTTTTTTTATGTAAGCGGAAAGATTTTGTAAAAAAAAATTACAGAAATAGATAAATTATAAATTTATCTTGGAAAATGACTAAGTCATATTTCAAATTAAAATTTTAGTATTTTTAAATGAAAATTCGTTTAATTAAAGGACTTAAATTTTATTTCTATTTTTGATAAAATACGAAGATAATTTCAGCAAATAAGATTTTTTTAATATTTATTCATGAAGAGGTCTATGATTACACGACTTTTGGAAAAATAAAAAACGTTAAACAACTTTCTTGAATAGAATAACATAGTGAAATTGTTTATGACACAAATATTCCTACTTAAAAGTTGACAAACTAGTTAGATGAAGAATTAAATAATGGATATGAAAAAGGACATTGTTATTTCTTCAAACAAGTACTCCTCCTTTTGTTTAAATAAATATCAAATTTGATGTACGGAAGAATGGGGTGTTAACTAATAACTTTTGAATATATTTTTGTGTGTAAATGAGTTCTTGAATATTATTTTTTTGTTGACATATTAGTTTCTGTGTTATATGAAATGTTAATAGTAGTTAAATGGATGAATGATATGATAAGAAACAAAGTTTTTTCTTTCTCCTATGCGTAATAACATATGGTAGCCATTCATGATTAAGATGAATCAACTTAAATATATTTTAGTGTTCCAAATCTAAAATGAATTTCTTTTACTTCTTTAAATTTAGTTTTCAATATTTTAAAATTATTTATTGTAATTATTTTGTTGATGGCTTTGGAGCACACAGGTCCCTCCATCGCTAAGTTTGTACCTCTTCAAAGCTCTCAAAATCTCTTGGAAGTACAAGAAGTTTGTCATAACACAAAATCTGAAATCTCTTACCAATAATCTCCACACCACATGCTACAGTGATCAAATCTCCAATAACTCCCAAACTGTCATCACCAACCTCATCAATGGTCTCGGTTCTTCCTCCCCTCTGCTCTATACCCCGCAACCACTACAAGTTTCTCATGTGCAACCCATTAATGATTTAATAGTTCTTCTTTCACAATATTAGCATCCACCCTCCAAGTTCCCCTTTTTCTTTCCCAAAACAAGTTCTTCTTTTGGGAAGATACGACCCTTTTGGACAAGCTTCAGGTGTTGTATGTGGAGAATGTGCATGTCTTAAAGCTGGTTGCTTTTGGGTTGAAGGTTAGGCTTTGTGGGATAAAAAGGTATGATTTTATAATGTTCAGGTTATAGCGATGTGCTTAGCTTTCCTCTGTGTTTCAGTGTCTTAGTTTTCTTCTTTGTTTTTCAGTGTCTGAATGGTGTTGTGGTCGATGCTTGGCTTTATGATTTGTGGTTGTTGCTTGTAGAGTTTGGTTTGAATGAGTGTTTTAAGAGGAAGGAGAATCTCCTGTCATTCATAGTCAGTTTTATCATATTTGTAGAGTTTAAGCCTTGCAGACTTCTGCCATATTATGAATCAATTTGTCTGTCATATATTGTAGTTCATATTTTTTGTCATATGTTTATTGATCCTGGCTAATATATCAGTTGAAACCACCTTGACCTCCAACAGAGAGAAGAGGTGAATTTGATGGCTAAACTAAGCTAAATTGCTCCGTACCTTTCAAAGGCTTGCGTAACTTCTGCTGTCAATTTGTCACATAGCATTCAAAAAATCACCTCATGTTATATGTAAAATACAAATATCATTGTTGTACTATGGTATTGTCCCATATCAACAGTGAATATGCATTGGCTTAGAGTGCATAAGATGATCATGTTGTTCCATGAGTTGTATGATGGGAAGAACATAAAAGGAGGCCATTGGAGGGAACAATAGTGTGGATGTTAAGTGAAGAAGGGTTTATTCAAGAAATTATCTATATTTTTCAGATATAGTAGGAAGAAGGAGAATGATATTACTGTTATTATAAATATTATTATTATGAATATTATTATTATTATAATTATTATTATTATTATGATGGACGGATAATTTTTTTTCAATAAAATTCCGTTGATAATTTAAATCTTTGTTAAAGTGTATTCCAAATTCGCATTCCGACCAGTCATCCAGAAATCATTACCCATTTTCTATATAATATTTTGTTCAAATCAAGCCTGACCTATTTCACATACAATCTTCAGATCTCTACAGTACACTCGACTCATATTTTGATATTTTTGGTTTGTCTAGTTTTCTAAAATTTTCATATTCTAAAATATCGTCAATATAATATTATCTTAAATAACTTATTGATTGAATAAATAAAAAACTTACTCTTGAAACATAATTATTAAGTATCAGCTTTAGAAAATATAGAATCCAACTAGACGATAGCTATTCAAAATATAAGGTCACAAATGAGTTAATTCGACAGAAAAAAAAAAAAGTGATAAAGACTCGGAAGCCTTGTCATACATTATGGTAATGTATACAACATTGAACATTTATCATACTGTGGGTTAATGTCATAGCAATTTTTTTTAAAATAAGCATTTTTTAACGTCCGAGAACTTCACCAGACTAGCCCACTTTCTGCCCAAAATAAATTTGACATTTATAAGGCAATAAATTCTCATTTTCTACTCTTCAAAACCTCTACAAATAGGTAGTGATCCTCTGTTAGTTCACTCAACGCCGTTTAACTTGGTACGAAAATGCTGCTGTTTCCCTGCTCCTGACACAGTGGTGAGTGTGATCCTTTCACCAGTCACTGATTCATCACCTCCAATAATTCTGGCTCTTGCGCGCCTATTTTTAAGGTATTCTAATTCTTTCTATTACAACTTCTGATCTCCAAAAATTTTATTACGTTTGTGCAATGCTACTCAAACTGAAAAGGTTGACATAAACACAAGACACACACGAACCCTTCTTGGTTTGGATAACCCCTGCATGAAGTTTTGATTTGACACCATACTTCTTGTCACGAGAGACTTTTACATTTCTCCATAAGCTTAATTTCCTTTTCAACATTGGTTTTAGTTCAGCTTAATTTCGATCTTAATGCAACACTTTCGTGTTTATGTCAAATCAAAATCTGTATCAGATAGGGGTACAAGGGTACACCGACCATTTATACTAGAAAAACATCAAACACTATCAGCAATAGTTTTTAACAAGAAACAAAACTTGTCAGTCATCTCTACAAGCTGTCAAGTACAAGCTTTTCAAGAATACAAAAGGGTTGGTTGATCACTCTAAAGAGAGTGAAAAAGCCTTTCAACTTGGCCATCTTACACATTTCAATTTTATCAAACACATTCACTGTTAGGTGTTTCATTTCTAAAAATTATATCATTTCTCTGAATTAAGACCAAACAGCTACTCATGATCTCATGGCAAACAAGATGATATCACTTTGTGGTTTTCACAAGCACACTATTTCACTTCATGACTTGTTTTGACGGGTAGAGTAAAAAGAAAATCACCTGCTAATTGCTACTCCCTCTCTCTTTGTTGCTCTATGTAATTGGACCACTTAGTTGGTAACTTATTTTGAAAATAGTGACCACAATTTTTCTTTAAAATGTCATTACTTTACAGCAGGGCCGACGTAGAGAAAGAAGTACTTTGTTTGGTAGGAGAAGGTTGAACATCATGTGCAAAAGAAAGAAAGAAGGGTCGGAATTGTCGCATCAGAGCAGGCCAACATCGCCGGAGTCTTCGTCATCATCATCATCTTCTTCAGTATCATATTCATCAAAGATGGCACTTGAGGATGAAGAGAAGGTGCATGGTGAAAATGTTCCAGAAACAAAGGCCATGGATCTGGTTGGTTGTCCTCGATGCTTCATGTACGTCATGTTGTCAGAGAAGGATCCAAAGTGCCCTAAGTGCAAGAGCAAGGTTTTTCTTGAGTTTTTCAAACATGAAAACTCCAAGACTGAGAACTGAGTTTTTCTTCATGGATTTAAGTTAATTCTAATAAAGTAAGGAAAAAAAAAGAATGGTGGTTCTAGTATGTTTATTTATTTATGCTTCTCTAAAATTTTATGGATCATATCCTGGTGAGAGTACGTGCATAGATTTTCAGGGAGATGTTGATATAGCTCCTGGTACTTCACCAGGAACGGTAGCAAGTCTAATTAAGTTGCAGAGTTTAATTATATCCTAAATATGGATTATGTATGTTAAGCCATTATCTAAGTTTTTTTCTACTGTATATGCTCCTGATATGTATTGGTTTCCCTTGAAGTTTTTAGGAGTTTTTCTTTGAATTAATCACTAAATTAAACATGGAAAGATGGGTTGACTTTTCCTCATGCATCCATATTTTGATATATCTTCACCTAATTAACAATCCAAAATTTACCAATAACCTCAGCTTAATTACTAGGGCGATATCACGTTAGACAACACTAGAAACCAAAGTCCATTTAAGTTAGAAAAAAAAATTAAAAACAAGAATAAAACTATAGGTTCCTAAATTTTCTTATCAATTTACAAAAACTTATTAATGTATTGAAAATGGAAAAACATTTGACACTGATACGATTACAACTTTCATTCAAAAGCAAATTCAAAAAGCTAAATAATTCCACTAAATTTTAAATACATTATTTAACGCGTATATATAACACTAGTATATCATGAACTTTTTATATTAATTATTTTAAACGTTTCATATCGATAGAAGTATAAAGTGGGAAGTTTCAAACATCATCTCATATCCAAAATAAACTCAGTGCATCAGTTATATCGTCAATTAATATATATAGTATGTCTTTATTTACTCAAAATAATAATAAAGGGTCCATCCTATAATATCCAAAATATTTTTGTCTATAATTAATATAGAAAATAGACAAACTACATTAGTTGTGACTAAAATAATTACATAATTCTTTTATATAAGTATTATATATATACTACTCCGTCTTAGTAACTAATGTACTATAGAATCTTATTTTTCTTTTTTAATATGACGCCAAGTTTGGACAATCTTTTATATTAAGCTTTTGCCATGATAGTAAACAGAAAACTGTCACATATCTGTGTCGGAGAAAACAAGTTTAATTTTCCACAACTAATTAGGGTAAAGATTTTCTATATGGTGGTTTAATCTCAAATATCATTTTTAAATTAGTTATAAGCTTATATATATATATATATATATATATATATATATATATATATATATATATATATATTAAAATATCAATATTTAATTTACTAATGTTACACATTTTCTTCTTCTATTTTTTTCTCTTTATCAAAGATTATGTGAGGGATTTGGTACACGGTTTTTCAAATAATAAAGTTAACTTCTTTTTTTGACAAAAATGAAAGTTGGATATACAATCTTGTTTATATCGAATGGTAATAGTTTGACACCCCTGAAAACAACACTTATAATCATTATATCAATATTTTAAATTTTAAATTTTAAATATTAATATATATATATATATATATATATATATATATATATATATATATATATATATAT
>Ga0209489_103496_pt1 | contig 30477 bp, 17 predicted proteins | sample SiratrowhiteBW_FD_187527 | JGI IMG/M metagenome (GOLD analysis project Ga0209489, IMG submission 187527) | Root nodule microbial communities of legume samples collected from California, USA - Siratro white BW (SPAdes) (version 2) | ecosystem: Host-associated > Plants > Roots > Nodule | place...
ATATATATATATATATATATATATATATATATATATATATATATATATATATATATATATGTGTGTGTGTGTGTTTTTTTATTTTATCGGTACCTATATTGTGCTAAAAACAATTACTATTAAAAAGTAATTTATTTTTATGTGATTCTAATAAGAGGAAATTTCATGTATATGTGGTTATAAAAGTTTAATTTATAAAGCAAACGAAGAAATATAATGGGAAATTTTTTAGAAGATCAACTTGTATTTGAACTTAAAAGCACAACCAAAATTAAAATATGCAGTTAAAATTAACCTATTTAACATGGACTTAATTGGTGTCTTAAAGTGAAAATATGTTGTTCTTAATTGGCATACCAAATTCTGAGTGCATCTTTATATTTGTTGGAAGCTTTTAGTTTGGAGAGCTTCAAACTCATAATAGAAATTTATTTTTGTAATAAGTGTACCGTTATATTTAAAACTACATATAAACATTAAAATTTTATATGAAAACTCAGTTTGAAAATCTATTTATATAAAAACATATTTCTAAGAGTACATTTGGTACTTTTGAACGAATTAATAACCTAAACCTAAAATTTATCTAAGTTTGTAAATTAATTTACAGATCATTTTCTTTAAAACATATGTGAACTCAGGGTTATGAATACAATATTATTATCAAATATAAGATGTGCATCATCTGATGAGAAATTATTCAAGTCTAAGTAGTTGTTCTGAACCCCACTATAAATAAGTAGCTATATTAAATATATTTTTTTAAAATAATATACACAAAGGTTATACCTGATTTAGTGATTTTTTTTTCCACAATAATACATGTGCAATACCAATAAAACATCGTAAAAATAAATCCAATGAGAACACTTTAAGTCTCTTGAAAAATGAACTTAAAAGAACACCTCGGTTTTAAAGCTAACTAGTTTAACCTCTCAACTCACTCATTCTTTAGGATCATGGCCAACTCAACTTGTTTTATATTAGTTTAAATGAAATCAGTGTTCTAAGAAGCTTTTGATCGGTTCCATGTTTAACCTGCTGGTCCAATATGGTTGTGACATCAAGGCAAACACAATGTTTTACATCATGTATTGGTGATAATCTAATTCTAAGAGGATTGTGAAAGATAATTATGACAGATAATATCTTTTAATTTTGGGATAACAATTTAAATTTGTATGTTTATTTTGTTATTGCCAATACTACAAAAAATTTGTAAAGATAAAGTTGTCATGTGAGTAAAATGTGATTTCTTTAACTAAAATGTTATTTCCTTAAAATACTGATTTTATTCCCTTAAAAGATATTAATATTTTTTATTACTCTAATTGACTGTTAATATAATAGTCATATTAGTTTTATATAGATAAAAAGCTATTTCAATTATTAAAAATGTGATATTTTCATGGTAGTTTTGAAAGTAAAAATATAGTTCCTAAAAATGCAAATAATTGTTTTAAATCTCTAAATCTAATCATTTATTTTAATTCTGATTCGAAAACATACGTTATAATATTATTGGTTAAGCCCCACTTGATAATTACACAGTTAGACTGAGTGATTGGCTAATTAGAAACTAATCTAACTTTTTCATTTTATTAATAGGGTAGTATTTTATATTTTTAAGAAAATTAAAAAACATTGCATTTTTTTATATTTCATGGTTGTTAATATTTCCTAGAAATATTGTAGTTGTTTAAAATCGTTGCAGAGATCTTGTCAAAAGAAGAACCCAACATGGATATGTGGCCACAGAACTTTGGACTTGAATTCTAGAAAACCCCATCTGACACATTAAACACTTATTTGCTACCATCCTTTTCAAATTTATATCGCTTTCTCCAAACTTAGCATTGATGTTCCTTGAAAGATCTACAAAATTGATAGCTATCGTTTTGTCCTATATATTAATAATACCCAATTTATAAGATAAATAAATTATACTATAAGATATGGTTGATGATGTAACTTGAGTCTCTAGGTTTAGTATATTACTAGATGAGATGTAATTTAAGGTGTCAACTTTATATTAACTAAGTTTGGAAATTATTATTTTGATGCAGTTGATAAAATTTTTACAAATTGATTTCACCTTCAATGTAAAATTTTAAGACATTAAATTTATGAGTATTTTCTTTTTATATGTTATTTATCTTTTACATTTTTATTTAAGGTAAAATTTAAACTCATATTTACATATTTAACAGAATTATAAATTAATTTTTTTTAATAATAAATCAATCAGTTCTTAAAGCTTCACATTAGTGAAATCTTGAATAAATTAAAGGAGAAAAAAACTTGAACATTAATAATATATTTCAATAACTTTTGGTGAGTACGAAAACATATCTTAGTTTTCACATGAAAGTTAAGAATTGTTGAAAACTTTAGGTCCAAAATATGTTTGCATGGAATTCTTAAAAAAAATCAAGTGAAAAAATATTTTTGTAGTTCACACGAATGACGGCTATAAGACTAATTATTGAATTATTCTATAATCTCATTGGTCACAGCCAAACCTTTGACATACCTTTAATAGATTGAAATTAAATTAAAATATAGGTGTGGAAGACTTTGACATGGTTCCAACTTTTGACACATATCACATTAAAGACCACAACAAAATTGGTTGGAAGATAGAAAGTTGCTTTCTATTCTATTTGTAATTATTGTAAGTTATCTCTTCATTTTAATAACATGTCTTGAAAATTATACATGTAGTTATTACATGTCTTCAAAATGTGTGATTAATTAAATTTGAAACTTAATATTTCAATCTATTTGATAGCAACGTTTTTGTATGAACTTGTCCAGCCACTATTTGATATGGAATTAATTCATGTCTTAAAGTGAAAATATATTGTTATTATTTGGCAGACCAAATTCTGAGTGCATGTTTATATTTGTTGGAAGCTTCTAGTTTGGAGTGCTTCAAACTCATAATAGAAAATTTATTTCTTTTAATAAGTGTGGATATATTTAAAAGTACGTATAAACATTAAAATTTTATATGAAAAACCCAGTTTGAAAATCTATTTGTATTAAAACACATGTTTCTAAGAGTGCATTTTGAACAAATTATCAACCCAAATCTAAACATTGCCTAAGTTTGTAAATTGATTTACAACCTTTTTAGATCATTTTCTTTTTTTAATAGTAAAAAATAAATTAAATTAAAAAGAGTATTTCAGGAATGCTCCAACCCTAATGTTTGTATGTGACTGGCTAGGTAAAGTGCAAAAGTTAGCACCTAGCATTACACTATAAACTCGGTCAAGTAGTACAATAAGATTACAATATGGTATGCTAATAATGTAGACACGAATTTGTACATCAACAAAGCTGAGAATCATGTATGTCAAAACTACACAGTTGAGAAAGCCTTTGTGAAGCTACATAATATTTGTCCTACAGTGATTCCAGCATAATGATCAGTTCCTATAATCCTTTCATCGCTTGATGTTGACCATGCTCCCTTTTATTTGTAGTTGCAAAATAAATAAAAAAACACCAACCCTGCTATACTAATTCTTATGGATGCTCCTCCTCCCCCTCTTCCGCCATTAAAGTCACCACCTAACTCCTCTTACTCTAATTAATTGAACAAAGTCAAAGATTTCAAAGCACTTTATAGATGAAAAGTGTCAATCAGAGTATGATAATATGATTCTTGACAACTTATGCTTAATTCATAACTATCCCTTAAGCTGTGCTAGGCTAAAAATTTCTACAACATCTACTATACCCCTCTATTAAAAACCATCTTATTCCTGTGACTCCATATTTCCAACACAATTGTCACTCACATCCCTTTCCATGCATTATTTGCACATTGTCGGAGGCCTATTATAAAGAAACGCAGAAAGTGAATTATAGTAGATTCATGTCTAACCGTTACAGTCTCAACCCACCTGTCGCACTGGTCCCAAACTTTCTGTGCCTCCTTGCAAGTACCAAACAAATGTTGACTAGTTTCTTCACCTTCTTGACATAATGGACATAACATATTTGTTAGTTACGTGGCTCTTTTAACTAGGTTGACCCTGGTTGGGAGTTTGTCCAATAGTAACCTTCATGCATGCATCAACGTCGATGGAGTTATCTTTATATTCCATAACAACTTAAAAACCTCAGAAGTCTACATTTGGTCCTCCTTATTGAACACCCTATACCCAGATTTAACTGAATAAAATTGTTGGTCGTCCCCTACCCACACCTTCCTATCCTGACCCTCTATACACCATCAAAATTTACATATTGTAGCCAACAGTTGGTCTTCCTCATTCTTTTCCCATACAAACCTCTCTCTATGCCAGCCTAAATTCCAACTAGGACTCGCTCCATTCCTACCTTTTCCCCAATTGGTGAGGTCAACCACCATATTGTCCTTACACTGGGAAATCATATACAACCTTGGAAATTTTTCTTTCAACACTTGACCATCCGCTAATCTATCATCTCAAAACTTAACACATCGTCCATCACCTAAAATCCATTGACATCTGCCATCAAACCAATTACCATGTGTAACCTTATAAAGAATCCTACACAGATCTTGCCACCACGTTGAGTGGTTCCTATGGATCATAGTGATATCCAGGTTCCTCCAAGTACCGTACCTGGCATTAAGAACTTCACTCCACAAGCCCTCATCCGATATCCCGTACCTCCATTTTCACTTAGCTAGTAGAGCAATATTAAAACATTCATTGTCCTTAATCCCCAAACCACCAACTTTTACAAGACTACACACCTTTTTCCATCAAGCGACCTTCCTGACTTCAAGTCCCCAACCCCAAAGAAACTTTGCTTGTATTCTTCTAATTTGGTTACAGACAGCAGTCGGAGCCTTAAAGAAGGAGAATTACAACAAGGATAAAGCATTGATAACTGACTTTATTAACCAAATATATTCCATCATTGATAGCATTCTTCCCTTCTATCTAGGTAGTCTTGCCCTGATTTTATCGACTATTGAGTTTCAGAACATAATTCTTCTCTAAGGATTACCTGCTATCGTCATATCCAGATACTTAAATGCCAGAAAACTTTCTTTAAAACATATGTGAACTCAGGATTATGAATACAATATTATTATTAATATGCATCAATTGATGAGAAATTATTCAAGTCTAAGTAGGTGTTATTGAACCCCACTATAGATAAGTAGCTACATTAAATATTTTTTTTTAAATAATATACACAAAGGTTATACCTGTTTTAGTGAGATTTTCTTCCACAAGAATACCTGTGTTATACCAATAAAACATCGTAAAAATAAATCCAATGAGAAAAATAATTTAGATCCTCTCCTTTCTATCCCTTAACAAGAACAAATATGTTTAATAAATCCAAAATTATTATTAAATTTAATTGTTTAAGTGAACTAATTTAAACTATAAAAAAGAAACATTAGTTTCTACTTTAGTGGGATAATAAGTTGATTAGTTTTTGTTAACACTACAAGAAAAAAACTATTTAGAGACCAATATTTTGCTACCAAGTGAAATGGTTGTTAATTGTGACCAAAATAGTCACCAAATTAATTTTTGGTTGCTAAATAACTACAAAATAAAAGTAATGATTGAATTTAGTGACCAATTAAGTCAAATAATTGGTATCTGACATTAACTACCAAGGTTTTAGTGAGCTGTACCATTAGATTTTAAATTAGTCTCTAACTTAATTAGATACCAATTTAGAATCTAATGACATAGGTCACTAAAACTTTGGTATCTAATGTTAGATACAAATTATTTGACTTAATTGGTCACTAAATTTAATCATTACTTCTATTTTGTAGTTATTTAGCGACCAAAATCTAATTTGGGGACTATTTTGGTAACAATTAGTAATCATTTCATTTGATAGTTAAAAATTGATCTCTAAACAACCTTTTTCTTGTAGTGTAAGATAGTAATTAGAACTGAATTGTTGACTAACTGATCAATACATGAATTTAAAGGTTTAATAGAAGGTTGAACCAAGATCAAACCGGTTTAAATAAAATATTATTATTTTAATTTTGTAAATATAATAATGTAATATCAGTAAAAAAACAATATATATAAATTTTAAAAGAATTAAGTTTAAATTTTAATTAAAAGCGTCATAAGTCATAACATACAATAATACAATAAAAAAAAGTTCTAAACAAATCTAGTAATTATTAGCAACTTTAAGTCTCTTTAAAAATGAACTCAAGAAAACACCTTGTTTTTAAAGCTAACTATACTTTAACCTCTCAACTCATTCATTGTTTAGGATCATGGCCAATTCAACTTGTTTTGTATTAGCTTAAAGGAAATCAGTGTTCTAGGAAGCTTTTGATCGGTTCCCTGTTTAACCTGCTGGTCCAATATGGTTGTGACAGCAAAGCAAACACAATATATTTTACATATATTGGTGATAATCTAATTCTAAGAGTACTGTGAAAGACAATCATGACAAATGATATCTTTCAATTTTGAGATAACTATTTAAGTATGTATGTTTATTTTGTTATTTCCAATACTACAAAAGGTTTGTAAAGACAAAGTTGTCATGTGATTAAAATGTTATTTCCATAAAAAACTAGTTTTATTCACTTAAAAAATATTAATATTTTTTATTACTCTAATTGACTATTAATGTAACAGTCAAATCAGTTTTATATCGATAAAAAGCTATTTTAATTATTAAAAATGTGATATTTTCATGGTAGTTTTGAAAGTAGAAATATAGTTCCTAAAAATGCAAATAGTTGTTTTAAATCTTTAAATTTAATCATTTACTATAATTCTAATTCGAATACATACATCAATATTATTGGTGAAGCTATCAAGAAGTGAAATTTAAATTTAATTTAATTTTATAAAATCGGCTTGTAAAGTGAGGTTTGAACTCATTTATAAACTATTGAAAGACCTTATCTCTAGTTGATGTAGTATCTCCAACAAACCCTCTCGCGCCAAGACTGCTCAACTCGTGCGTGAGACTATATTGTTTAAGGATGGTCCGATAATGGCCCAATAGTGGGTGGCCCGATAAGTCCAACAACCGTGCTAGGATAGACTCAGATACCATATAAGTGAAATTTAAGCCTAACTCAACCTTAACAAATCGGCTTGTAAAGTGAGATTTACACTTATTTATAAACTATTGAAAGACCTTATCTTTAGTTGATGTTAGATCTTCAACATAGGCGACTTGATAATTACACACTTAGACCGAGTCATTGGTTAATTAGAAACTATTCTAACTTTTTCATTTTATTGATACGATAGTATTTCACATTTTTAAGAAAATTAAAATACATTTTATTCCTTTTTCATATTTCATGGTTGTTAATATTTTCTAGAAATATTGCAGTTGTTTAAAATCGTTGCAGAAATCTTGATAAAAGAAGAACCAAACGTGGAATATGGGCCACAGAACTTGGACTTGATTTCTAGTAAACCTCATCTGCCACATAATTAAACACGTATTTGACACCATCGCTTTCTCCACACTTTAACATTGATGCTCCTGAAAGATATACAAAATTGATAGCTATTGTTTTGTCTTATAAATTAATAATACCTAATTTATAAAATAACTAAATTATTTATAATATATGGTTAATGTTGTTAAGCTGTCCACTTTTATGATGAAAAAGTTTTAATGTTTAAATTCTTGAGATTTAGCTTGGTTTGATACTTGAGTTCTTAGGTTTAGTATATTGCTAGACGAGATGTAATTTAAGGTGAAGTTCAAGTTTAGAGTAACTAAGTTTAGAACTTGTTATTTTGATGTCGTGGTTGATAAAAAAAAGTATTTTAGTTGAGCATGTTATGTTTTTATAGAAAATAAATAAATGTCTTTAAAGATTTGTAGATAAAAGTTATCGTTATTTCTATTACATGATTTTTTTTAATACCATATTATAGGTTGATTTACTTTTTTATGATTGACAAATTAGTCTTTTAAACTTCATGTTATGTATCTAAGTGGAAGTCTAAGTTTTATATTGAATAGAAATAAGAAAGTTAAGTAATATGTAAGAAAGAAAAATGTCTTATAGTTTTTGGTTAAAGGTGATATCATTCTCTTGTGCGGATTTGACTCTTGTCTCATTCTTGTTTAATCTCTTCAGTATTTCTACCATTGATTTTTTCAGTAAGTGATATCAAAGCCGAGTAGTAACCAGTTCCAATTAGTACAATTTGATCCTGTATCGAAGGAGATTGTTAGGTATCCAAGTGTGAGTCTAAGTCCCATATTAAGTAAAAGTGAGAAAGTTGAACTTCATATAAAAAAAAAGACTCATAAATTTAATGCCTTAAAATTTTAGATTGAAGACGATATCACTTTCTTATATGTGTTTGCCTCTTATCTCATTTGTGTGTACTTGAGATTTTCTAAGAATTAAAGGATATCTTAGAATTTTCACGTGAAAGTTAAGAATTGTTGAAGAATTTAGGTTGAAAATATTTTCTATGAAATTTTCTCCATAATACAATATTTCAAGAATAAATTTGATTATTTATATATAGTTCACTCCACATGCAATTTAGAGATATAGTATTGACATGCTATTTCTTATATAATATGTATCATATGATTCCTTTTCAAATATTTGTGAGTAGTTGTATTATATAAATTCATTTTTGAATTATATTTTCTAGCAGCATTGATAATTTCTTATACAAAAAACCGTTCAAGACACACAATTGAATTAGTTTAGTTGAAAAGAAAAAAAATCCTCAAAATTAAATTAAATATACTTAAAAAGTTAAGATAGAAATTCAAAACTAGAGGTATTGTGATGTGACCGTAAAAAAATTTTAAGACAAAATTATCTTAACCTATATCAACTATTTTTATAGTTCACTCCAAGAAATCAGAGATAAGCTAGCCTCACTATGTGCAGACAGCCATGAGGAGTTTTCTCATCCTAAGCCCCTAATCTTGTGTATCAGAAAGCTTCCGATCCTTTGAACCGTTTATGATAGTACTCTCTCTAGTAAGGATTTGAGATAGTCATAATTGGTCGTTTAAGCCATGGAGGCGCTGTTGAGACCTGAGGGACTATGCTCGTTTCCTTATAGATTTATTGTATAATCTCATTGGTCATAGCCAAATCTTTGACATACCTTTAATAGATTGAAATTAAATTAAAACATAGGTGTGGAAGACTTTGACATGGTTCCAACTTTTGACACTTATCACATTAAAAACCACAACAAAAGTGGTTGGAACAAAAAAAGTTGCTTTCTATTTGTAATTATTGTAAGTCATCTCTTCATTTTAATAACATGTCTTGAACATTATACATGTAGTTATTACATGTCTTCAAAATGTGTGATAATTAAACTTGAACTTTAATATTTCAATCTATTTGATAGCAACGTTTTTGTATGAACTTGCTGAGCCACTAAAATACCGTCATTTATAAATAAAACTTAAACATAGCATTTTTATGGGGTTGTTTATACTTTTATAGAAAAAAGTTTAAGCATGTGTAAATGTACCATATGACCATTAAAGAGTATGACTGACAAGTGTTCAGGCCGACAAGTAACTAAGCTGACGAGTAATGTGAATCGTATGACCATTAAAGAGTATGACCGACAAGTAACCAAGCCGACGAGTAACCTGGCCGATGAGTACCCGAGCCAGCGAATACCCATACATACTAAGATTAAGGCTAACGAGTAACCAGGCCAACAAGTGTCCAGGCCGACAAGTAACCAGGCCGACAAGTGTCCAGACCGACAAGTAACCAAACTGATAAGTACCCAGACCGAACAGATACCAAGCCAATGCCAACAAACCAACTCCCCTACTCCCTTTGCATTGAGAATAAACATCTTACATCTGACAAATAAACAAATCCCAATAAATGGCGCTCCCATTACCTAACAAAGAGGAGACCACACATCTCCCCTCTAACACATAGTGTAGAGCAACCATCATACTTCGTGTAGAAGAGACTGCACGCCTTCTCTCCGACACACAGGACAAAACAACAATTGTACCATGTGCAGAAGAGACTGCACGCCTTCCCTTTGACATATAGTGCAAAACAACAGCCTTATGCCCCGACACAGGACAGAACAGTCATCATATCTCTGAGGAGGCTATACGTCTTCCTCATAACGCCGTGCATAACAGTATAAATATTGAACAATGAGTAGAGCGAGCGGATTTTTTGAAAACCTGCCCCAACCCATACCATGTACTTCTGATAATCAAGAATACCAACAATGAGAGAGAGTAGAGTACTTTCAAAAAGAATCTTCCCTTCACCACGACGACCGGAAAATAGGGATTCATAGAGAGATGAGTATAATTGACACCTTGAAGTCTTGTTCTCAACCTCAAGGGTCCCCAAGAAATTTTATTATTCTTGACCCTCAGGTTTTGTAAGAACAGTAAACAATGAAGACTTGTCATTAAAGAGTGATTTGTTTTAATACCATATATTAAGTTGAGCACTTTCTGGCAATAAACAAATTGCCTTTAAAAGCCTAATATGTACCAAACTCTTAAACAATTTTTAAAGGAGAAAACAAATGAATGATCTAATTTATTGAGCCAGTATTAATAAGGAAAACCTAACTATAATGTTTAATAAATCTTGAATATTTTTATGTTTTATTACTGAATTTAAGTTTCGTACAATTTTTGTCTCTTCATTTGTTAAATTTTCTAAATTTAGCTCTATTACGTCTCAGTTCCAATTTTATTCAAAAGTAATTAATATATTTTTTTCATTAAATTAGGCTTTGGATAGTCTTCACTTGGTATAGGAGAGCTTCTTCATGCACCTCTATATATATATATTTTTTTTTATTTCTTCATATTGACCTCCATTAAAGTACTATCTATTTTATCCCTCTGTAATGCATCTCCATTTTTGTTTTCAGAATAGACCATTCCGAAAATAAAAAAGAAAAATACACTTTCATAATATTTATAGAATGGCCAATTTCAAAAGCTGTTTCAAAAAGTAAAAATTGAAGCGTATTTTTTAGTTTTTAAAATATAGTCCATTTCAGAAGTTGTCTGTGAATTTGAAAGTCAAATTATGTTTTTGAAATAGTTTATTTTAAAATGTAAAATTTAACTTATTTCAAAAGTCAATTTTACGTTTTGAAATAGAATGTTTTGGAAATCAAAACATATAAATAATCTTCATAGGATAAATTCCTCTTTTCAAAATGAACAATTTAAAAAGTTAGAAAATATAGAGGTGCAGGAAGAAGCTCTTTTGATATAGTCCAAAAGAATTGTTTGCTCCTCTGGCACTTGTTAAGCCCAATCTTCTGCAATTGGTTCCTGCACCGCCCAATTTGAACCTTTACCCCCATAATTTTGAAAATCGTTATTTTACCTTTCCTTAAAATGATTTTCAAATTATATGTTTTAGAAATTTTTTCAAGACATATTTTCTGAAATTTATGAAATACATTTTAAAACCCACTTTTCAGGATAGGATAAGATATTTAGAATAATTTTTTTCAGAATAAAATTGCTGAAATGCATGAAATACATACTTTCATAAACTATTTTTCTAAAACATATAATATTTTTTAAAATGCGTTCTCCATTGTGGGTTTTCCAAAACAAATATTTCAGAACTACAATTTTTTTACAACATTCCCCATACGGTGCAATGAAAAAGAAACAAATAGAATAATTCAGTCATTTTACCAATTGTGGAGATGCACTTTCAAAAAAGAATACAAGTGCAGTAAGTAATTGCCCAAATATTCCTCACCATGATTCTTATCACAATTGTTGCAAACCTATAGTTAGAGATACTACACGACACAGATAAAATCAATTTAAAATATAGAAATAAAACTAATTTATTATATATAAGATTAATTTATAATATACTAAAAAATAATTGTAAAATAAATAAATAAATAAATAAATAAAATAAGAGATATGTTATTCATTTACATTTGCAACAGGTGTAGTGTAGTTTTAGAATAGGATCCTCTTACATTTTATAATTTCTTTACCTTTCTTACTATCCTATACTACCTCTCTTTTTTTTTCTTTTTTTTTTTTCACTCTTTGTTTTTTCCTTCTCAGATTTGGATTGGCAATGACGGTATTTATAGGAAATTTTATAACGATTGTAGTTATAGCTTAAGTGTCTGATTCTAACTTTTTTTTCAATGTAATTTAGTTTTAATGTTTTTAATTTGTTAGATACATAGGGGTTTTTAGAGACAGGCGCATGGAGGGACAAGTCTTGCCCCGAAAGACCCATCTCATACCTATTCTAATTTTTTATTTTTTAAAGTTATTTTACTAATTTTAAATAATTTATCATATAATATTTCAGAATATTAATAAAATATTTAAATTATTCAAAACTAATTTAATATAATATATTGTATTAAAAAATATTATATATAAATTTTTGAAATGTTACGATATATGAAATAGCAAATAATCTAATATATTATATTTAATTTCAAAAATAACAAAAAAATCATTTAAACAATTTTATAATTTTAAAACATTTAATTTAAATTTTATTTTATTTTAAATTATTCCATTTTTTAGATATTTTGTTTAAATAAATCATTCAAATTTATTAAATTTTAATTTTCTCTATTCAAACATTCTTCAATCATTCAAAAATATCAATAAGTTAATTTTAGTTAATGTTATTGTTCATCATATTTCATCAAGAATTTTTGAATTGATATTGACAAGGTTTGTCCTTTGTTAATGTAGACTATTTTTAATTAATATCCACCGTAAGTATTGAAGTTAACATCGGTAAAGTTATCTTTATAATGTTTGTTGAGACTTTTCTTTATTGAATTTTACATCCATTTCGACTGAAAAATTTTCACACCTAACATTTAGAAAAAAAAAATTCTAGTTAATATTGACTACAAAGTTTTTATAGTCAATTATAAAAAAAAAACTAACAACCTATTAACGAATAATATTAAAGTTGAGCATAAAATAATCGTTCCAAGAAATAAACTATGACAGAATGATTTACAATAATAAAAAAATAATCCTAACAATATAAACCAAAAGAAAATACTCTTACTAATATCAACTGAAAAAGAAAAAACTTTAATGTCTCAATTTGAATAATGTCTTGATTTTAATCAAGTAAAAGACACCTGATCAAAATCAAATTGAGGTAAAAACACGTTTAAAATTCGTAAGTAGTGGAACATACCAGGGAAAATATGATACCAACAAATTAAAAATCTATAAGCATTAAATCCCAACTTAGCTAAGATCAACACCTTCCTGTTACAATTATTACATTCAGAATGACGAGATTTGAAAATTTGCACACAAGGCGAGCCCGCAGTTAATACTTCATAGAAATAATTATAAGATATCCTAAATAAAATTTCATATATTCCTCCATACTCTGATGCAAAAATAGATAGACAATGACTTTCCATCTAAAAGTATTTGCCTTCAAAGTGCAAACATTATGTTACTGAGCATGTCAAGATGATAATGATCAACTACAACATCACCATTTCTTTTGTCAGTAAATTTTCCCAATAAAACAATAAAGACAATCCAAGTAATAAAGCATGAAGGAGTGCCATGAGTAAAATGAATAGTGAAGGGTTTCATAATCTATTAATATTACGGAAAAAGTTCTCATACCTTCATTGTGTGAAATGGCATCTCATATGCTAGAGCCTCTACCACCCTACTTGCAAGCACCTTCTATCCAGAAATTAGCAACAAGTAGTTTAATGTCTAATTGCACAACTTTCCCATCAGTTATAAATACAAAATTATTTATCTTAATATATTTCCATTCTGCTAATAATTGGTCAAAAGACATTGATCCAAGCTGTCCCTATCATAGAACTTTTCAAATCTTAAACTCCCTGTTTTTTCATGATGATTGCAGATTACAACCTATTTTGAATAAATGGTTATCTAGTTTGGTTCTAGCTATCATGAAAATCCACTTGGATCAAACAAATTTAGGATATATTTAGCAGAAATCCGAGGAGGCCTATGTTTAAGAAAACAAAGTAAGAAAGATCATACAATCTAGCACTACTGCAGGGTATCTGCAGCCAAAGAAGGAAGAGCTACTAAGTTCAAGAAGACCAATAGTTTCAAAGCTCAAAAGGCAAGAAGAATTAGTTGAAGTGCAGTCAATGTCTACAAATCCAAATTAAATTATGCTACCTAAAAGATGTAGTTAAAACACATCTAAGTTAAACACCGACACTATAAAAATTGAAGTATTCTCCACCAAAAATTGTGTCCAAGCACTAAAGCTTAGAACTAGCTCGGAAGAAAAGAAAAACAATAAAAATAAAGTATAATCAAATAAAATGAATTGCAACATAAACTTCTTACTGTATTCAAAACGCCAACACTAATCCAATGAGAGCCCAACCACAAAGATCTTGAACAGAATTGTAAAATGATAACAATGGCATAAAAGATGCCTCTTTCCCAGAAAAACTGTCGACAGTAGTGACCACAACAGCTGTAGCTATGCTAGAACCATGGTGCAACACAAATGAAGCCCCACTAGAAGATAGATGCCGCTCAACAGTACCTGCAAATTAACTACTCTCCACACAGAAAGTCCTCAAGTGAAAATAAAATAAATTTCCATGACAAAACAAACAAAGACACCGAAAGGCAACAATCTTGTTATTAATTCAAGCATCATAAAGCCAAGGAGTGTCTATATTCACCAAGCCAGCAAAGCAAAATGATTCTAATAAAAATGAGACAACACAGCCCAAAAAATCTACACCAAGTTTGCACAACACAATTCAAAACAGCCTACTATTTCAAACTAAAGTCTCATTTCTTTTCTTGTTAACCATTCAATCAGGTGGCTTTGGCATTCCCCTTGACCTCCCCAGAACAACACCCACCGCCATGCTCATGGTGGTGGTGGTGGTGGTGATGGTGGTGATGATGGTGGTTGTGATGCTGCTTCCCTTTAAGCTGCTTCCTCATGTCATACGCATCTTCTCCATCCGCATAATACTTAGCCTCCACATCATGAATCTTGTACCCCAAGGTCTCGGTGTACAAATTGAAAGCCGCACGGTTGCTCTTGCGCACGTGCAGGGACACATACTCGGCACCGAACACCTGTGTGGGAGAATCCAACACAAGACAATGAAAACAAATATATAAATACAATTTCCTTAATTGTAATTTTCGTAATCCCTAAACAATTTTTAAATTCTGGTTCTTCTTTAACGTAATTTCCATCTCTTAATCTTCAATTATCCACAAAATCGTTCAACTTTCAATTCAATCTCCAGTAACTAACTACTTCCTCAATTTGATATGACAGTTGAGAAAACACATAAATACATTTCTCGCAATTTGATATGTGTGGGAGAATCCAACAGAAGACAGTGAAAAACAAAAATACATAAATACAATTGCCTTAATTGCAATTTTCGTAACCCCTAAACATTTTTTTGCAATTTTAGTTAATTAAATTTTGGTTCCTCTTTAACGTAATTTCCATCTCTTAATCTTCAATTATCCACAAAATCTTTCAATTCAATCTTCAATAACTAACTACTTCCTCAATTTGACATGACAGTTGAGAAAACATAATGCTTGAATGCCACTAAATGTGAAATAATATGAAAACAAACATATAAATACAATTACCCTAATTGCAATTTTCGTAACCCCTAAACATTTTTTGCAATTTTAGTTAATTAAATTCCGATTCTTCTTTAACTTAATTTTCAATTATCCACAACATCGTTAAACTTTCAATTCAATCTTCAGTAACTAACTACTTCATCAATATGATATGACAGTTGAGAAAACACATAACGCTTGAATGTGACTAAATGTGAAATAATTAAGTGTATACTTAAAACTAAAAAATGAAGAAAAGTAGTTGAAAGAGATTGGACCTGTTCCATGGCGTTCTGGGCGGCGGTCATGAGTTTGGTGGCGAGGCCGAGTTTGCGGTGGGTGCGGAGGACGGCGAGGGAGGTGATGTGGCCGTGGCAGTCGGTGGTCTCCTCCTCCATCTTGGCGAGGACGTAGCCGACGATGCGGCCGTTGTAGTCTTCGGCGACGTAGAGGAGCTGAGGCCAGGAGAGGATGTGATAGAGGTAGTACTTCATCTGGTAGTTCTCCGGGAGGCAGAAGAGGTTGCACGCCTGCATCGCCAGAAGGTCCTTCACCGTCGCCTTCCTTATGCACACCATTTTATTCCCCTTTTCCTCCTTCTTACTCCCTATCGATCTGTAATTAGATTGGATTAGGGTTTCACTACTCTTTCTATTTGATGAACTTTATAGTTTTTGGTTTTTTTTTTCAAAAATGACATTAATTTATAATTATTCACGATTATACTTGATTTTCAATTTTTGAAATGTATTGAATCTGTATCAAGATTTATCACAAGTTTTTCTTGGCGTTGTTGATGATAATTATTTTTTATCTCTGATTTGATTACGTCATAATTAGGATTAGAAAAATAGTGATTGACTTAATATTAAAATTACATACAGCTAAAGCTTAAGGATCAGAGTTACTTATAACAGTCCAGAAATAAAATTATTATTAATTAAAGTATTAAAATTAAAAAAATGAAAAAAAAATCAAAATTAGACAATTTTTTTATGAAATTTATAAGAGTTATAGTCTTTTAGCCCTCACACTTTTCTAATTTCGTCCTACCATTTGACTGTTAGTAGTTTAGTTTTTTTTTTTTTTTTTTAAGAATGAATCAATGTAATTCTTTTTTTGTTAAATTCATGGGGGTGTTATTGTCGGAACACATTGATTGATGATGAGTTATTTGATGTTTATTGTACTTATAACGTTGTTACTATTAATTTAATAGAAAAAATTATATTGACCTTTTTAAAATATAAACAAAATTAAGAAAAATCAATATAATTTAACAATTATATAAATACAATTGCCTTAATTTTAATTTTACCTAATGTCTAGATACTTTTTCACATTTTAGTTAATTAAATTCTTGTTAATCTTTAACCTAGTTACTATCTCTTAATTTTCAATTATCCACAAAATTGTTCAACTTTCAATTCAATTTTCATTAACTATTTTGTCAGTTTAAAATGTCACTAAATGTGAAATAATTATGTCTTTGAGCAGTGTTGAGATACAAACTCAGATTTAATATGATATGCCTGCATATGAAGACGCACCTTGAACTGACGGAGCTTTCCATAGTGAGATTTCGATAGTTGCACCTTCAATTTTAAATCTGCACCTTTAAGTGTCAAGGATTTAGCATTATGATGTTAGTGTAAACACCACTATATACATATGCCATTACATATACATCTATATAAATCTATATATAAGTGATTTATCTGGCAAAAGCATCAAATAGATGATTTTCTTTTCATTTTTTTTATGAAAAGGGTGTAATGTTTTATTTTTTTTTTAAAAATAAGTAAGTTGTGTCAAAGAGATATGATCTCTTCACTTGTTAAAAAAAAATTTCGTGTAAAAAATAAACTAAAATCGTGTCAACGTGACGAGACTTTAGTGTAAATTTTCATTTTTCTATTAAAATCGTGTCACATTGACACGACTTTAGTTTATTCTTTTGCACTATAGTCGTGTCACGTTGACGCGACTTTAATTTTATTTATTTTTTATTAAAGGCGTGTCACTGTGTGTCTTCGTGGCACCACTTACCTATTTTCGTAAAAATAAAAAAAAATTGTACCCTTTTTGTTAAAAAGAAAAAAATGCACTTGTGTGGTGCTTTTGCCAATTTATCTATCACCTAAAATCAGTCACTTAATCTCATATATTTTATTAGTAATTATATATTTTTCTAAAACATATATAATTAATCTAATCATTTATATACCATATAAACTATATAACGTGTTTATATAAAAGCATAAGAATATAATATATCATTTTCACCATAAATCTTTACTTCATCACTGTAAATTTGCATAACATTAATTGTGTGGATTCTTTTCGCTCGAGCGGTCTCTTTAATATAAGCAAAACAACATCTATTTCACTTGAGTGACATATTTGTCGCTTGAGTGTTCTCTTAGATTTGAGCAATATCCTCTCACAAGAGAGAAAATCTCATATGACTTACATTACAAGTCACATTGCTTTAACAATTAGCCATTGATCTTTATAAGGTGTAGGGTTGGCTCAAGGTCCAAGCAAGTAAAACAACCGCTTTAGGTCTCAAAAAAATTTAATATGCTTTGGGCCTCAAGGCCACAAAGGCCTCAAAAAAATTTAATATACTTTAGGCCTCAAGGTCTCAAAGGCCTCAAAGAAATTTAATACTCACATATTATTATAAAATAAAAAATATTTAATTTTAAAATTATACTAACAAAAGTTTAATTAAAAATTTAAATATTTTAACTGACTTTATTGGTGCTATAAATATTACTTAATGACTTTAAATTTATACTGGTACTATAAATACTATTTAATTAATAATATTCTTGAAACTTTCTTATAATAAATTAATAATATTTTAAAAAAAATGAAGAGTCAAGGAATCTTTCTCAAAACTTTCTAATTTATCTCTTCCTTATACATATCATCTCTTTATATGTAATATCATTATCTGATTCTTGCACTCATTTCCTTCTTTCTTCACTTATCTCATTTCTTCTTTTGTCTCTTTGTTTCTTTCCTAGTATTATTTCAACTTGTTTTCAATTTCAATTTCAAATTTCTTTCATTTCATATTTCATCATTCTATACTTTGCATCATTTATGCTCGTGTGTTTACTTGGAGACTTTGAGCAATAGATTGATTAAGAGTTTGTGTTCACTTTGACTCCTTTTGAGTGGATCAATATTAGGTAAAAATAATATGAGATTGATCAATTAATCCCATTTTTTTATTTTTAATTGTTGTTTAATTAATCTTAAAATAATTTGTGTGGATTCAAGGGAGAGAATTTAGAAGTTACAGATTATATTTAAAGACATACCAAAGGACAGAATCAAAAGATAATATTATAGTAGGAGACTTGAGACTCTATGATCAAGTTTATTGTCTTGACAATCAGGTTTAATCTTTTTAATTTAGACTTATTTTATATACTTATAAGTTATATTCAGTGTGATATATATTACAATTTTTAATTTTATATAAAAATAAACAAATATGGCAACTAGAAAATTTGAATCAGGTTATTTAAAACTTACAAAATAAAAGAGTTCAACTTTTTGTTGAATTGCAAAAAGGGACTATGGATAAATTTATAAAAATAAATAAAAAAATGAATTAGAAAATACAGGTGAATCTTCTTTAAATGAAAAGTATTTGAAACATGATACTTTATTGGATCTTGATGGCTTAGATTTATTTTCAAAATTAAATATCTTAAAAGAGATTATAGGATTGAAAAATGATAAACCAATCGACATTCTTAATTATATAAAAAGAATAAATTCTTTTCCAAATGCATATATAGAATAATGTTAACAATTCCAGTATCAGTTGCTTCAGATTAAATAGATAAAATCTTATTTAAGATCAGCAATGTCTCAACAAAGATTAAACAAATTATCTTTATTGTCTATCGAAAAATATTTTTTAAATGAAATTAATTATAATAATTTAATAAATAATTTTGTATTACAAAAAGCTCGAAAAATAAATTTTAGATAAAAATATCATAATTTTACTTATTTTATTAATTTAAAAAAGCCTTATTCTTTCATTCGCTTTAGGTCTCCTAATACCTTGAGCCGCCACTGATAAGGTGGTTAGTACAATTAATGCATACTGTTTACGCTTGAGCGACAGTATGTGGCTTGAGAGATGTTAATTCTAAGAACAACCTAAACAACAAGAATAGAACATTTTTCAATAAGTTGCCAATGGTACTAATTAATTTACAACTTTTATGTTCATAAACAATATCTTACTTACGTTTTATAACAACAATCATATAAATACTAAAACATATTCTTATTTAATCATTCATATAACTCATATCACATAAAATGTCCATACTTGAAATGTTCACACAATAATCATGTTATATAAAAGAAATATTAACTCTCCTTATTTGGATTTATGCATGCATTTATCCAGCAAGTTAAGAATTGCTCCTAACAACTCAACCAATCCAAACAAGTTTCAAGAAACTCAATCCTACAACGGTAACATTTTCTTTTATACATCCACTTAAGAAGAGAATATAAGAACTAAAAGACGGTAAAATTGAATGTACTTTCCAAAACCAAGATTTGATTAGTCCAAATCTATCTACATTTCACCAGCTCTTTGAGATCGCAATTTGATAAGAAACTACTGTAAAGAAACCCTTAAACCCTTATTATCAAAAGGAGAAGTAGAAAAAGATTTTATAAACTATAAATTTTAGACTAAAGAAAGAAATGAACATTCAATTTCTAATTACAAACTTCAATTTCTATTTATTTTAAAGTCTATTGTTAGACCCCGCTACGAAAAAGATTGAATTCTTTTAAGTAATAATATAATAAATTTTGATTTCTTTATTTATATTTTTCAAGTAAATTAGAATTATTGTTTTATTTTATACTTTCCAACCTAAAATGTGATATATGATTGAAAAGTATTCTTAATTTGACTTATTGATTTTCTTCGTGTGTTAAATAAAAAATTATAAATATATATTGTAACATCTTCACAAAACAATATACTATAGACTCAAGAAAGGGCATGTACAAACATATAGTCTTTCACAATACAAATTAAACATATATAAAATATATGTATATAAATAAATGTTTTTACAAAAATGGAGTCATATGTAAAACTTTAATCTTTTCCAATGTTTCTTTTGCACTTGTACATATAGTTACTTGTGTATAGAGTATAATCATAGTAGATTATAATACAAACAAGGTATGAAAGCAACTAGTTCTTTCAAGTTAACTATGTTAGTGGACCTCTTATTTTGGAAAATCCTTTTATGAATCTCTTATAATATACAACTAAGTCCACAAAGCTTATCACTTCTGTCCTAGTCTTAGGATTCTCTCACTTCAACAGTGCTTCCACCTTGCACGATCTACTAATTCCTTCAGCAGAGATCACATGTCCCAAGAATTGTACTCTATCCATCCAAAACCCATACTTTGACAACTTTGAATACAACTTTTTCTCCCTCAATACTTTCAACACAACTTTCAAATGATCCTAATGTTCTTCCAAGGTCTTAGAATATATAAGGATGCCATATTTGAATATGACAACTAACTTATCTAGGTAAGGTAAAAAAATTCTATTCATGTAATCCATGATATTGTTAGGGTGTTTGTCATTCCAAAAGGCATGACCACATACTCATAATGGCCATATCATGATCAAAAGGGAATCTTCTGGATATCTTCATCTCTCCTAAAATCAATCTTTGAAAGCACTACAACTCCATGTAAGTGGTCTAAAACGTCATCTATCCAAGGTAAAGGATATTTATTTTTAATGGTTAGTTTATTCAGCTGATGATATCCACACATAACCTGGATCTCCCATCCTTCTTCTTCACCAGTAATACTAATGGCAATTCTATATGGAACTATAAAGATTGGTTGTGCTCCTAGAACTAGATTAATGCTAAATTCTACTTCTCATCTAGGAGGTAATTCAAGTACTTTATCCAGAAAGACATCCAAAAAGTCATGTACTATCAAAATGCTCTCCATAGGTGCATCTTTCGTCACCTTTGTGTGAGTCAAAATCAAGGAAGACTAGGCTCCATTCTTCAACTCATTCGAAACCTGTTATACTGAAGTGATCTATACTCCTCCCGAGTTAGGGAACACAATTCACTGCTAAACACAATTGATTAGAATGTTATTGGATGATAGTTAATCCATCCCTAAGATCACATCAAGGTCCTTTAGTGGTAGACTGATCAAATTAACTTCAAACTTACATCTGTCTACTATGATCGGGCACTAAGTGTAAATTGAGGAAGACTTCACCGTACTAGTCACTGATGTTGTTACAACCAACTCAAAAGGTAGGTCATGCATAAGCATATTCAATATGGCTATGCAATCTTCAACTATGAAAGAATGTGTGACTCTAGAATCATACAATACTTTAAAGATATAACCATAAATAGAACAAACACCTTGTATCAAATCATCTAATTTCACTGTCTCAGCTCCACTCATTGAAAACACTCATCTTCTAATCTTGGGTTTTGTCTTTGCTCCTTCTAGCCTAAAAGAAGTTGTCATCAAAATGGTGAGAGTTTACTTCTAAGGACATTCTCTATCCCTGTAACCAATCTTCTCGCAAAGAAAATAGGTACTAGCAAAATGTTTCCTCAAAAGCTATTTTTCCTATTAGTTGAGGATAATGGGATTTTTAATGCATTCCTCCAGAAGGAAAACATGATACTCCCGGTTATGGTCTTTGGGATTGTTGGTTATCACTACTACTACCACTACTCCTTGACTATTGAGGTCAAAAATATAACTTTCTTAAGTCAACTTTGCCCTTTCCACTGGAAGACCCACTGGAATGGGGTCTAAATACTCTGAAATCATTAATCTTCAACTTCTCAACTGTCTTGGCCTTTTCGGCCTAGACTGGAAACTTCTTGATAGAAAGAGGTACTACTAGAAGTTTGAGTTCAGACCTTAAACCCTCCTTGAATTTATTGCAACTGCATGCTCAAAAGTAGTTGGTGTAAAACCTAACCAAATGCTCTAATATGGTAGCATAAACCCTAAACCCTAAACCTAAACTCGTGTATAGTCATGCTGCCTTGCTCTAATCTCAAAAATTTTGATTCCTTCTTGAAACAAGCTTTGCTTGGAAAATATTTCTTTAGAAATGTTCTCTTGAAGCTCTCCCAATCACATGCTTCTCCTTGAGCCATCATTAACTATTGAGTGCCCATGCACTAGAACTCCGCCTCCTCACATAGCAAGAAAGTCATAGTGTAGTCCTAAAGGTCTTTTCTATCTCTCACAATCATTGATCTGCTTCATCAGCTCCTGCACTGCCATTGAACTTAGGAGGATCGTGCCTCATAAATTCAACCAATCTCATCTGCTCAGTCCAAACTGGACCGGTGGAGGAAGTTACCATAAAGGGCCTAAGAGTCCCCTTTTGTTTAAATGCAGCATATTGTTACTATGATATTGCAACACTCTATTGTTGCGTGACTACTGCCATCATCTCCATAGCCCCAGCTAGGTTATCTCTGTTTATAGGTGGAGGAGATGATGTAGGTGGTCATTGTGGTCTAGGTGTCATTCATCTATAACTAAACAATCGTAGCTTAGGAAACTAGACTTCACTAACTTATCTTCCTAAACCTATCAAACACTTCTTTTCTCACAACAAAAACTTGGTAGGCTCATTTCCCTAAGGTCAAACAAGGATGCGATTGACTTTGATACCATAATTGTAACAATCATAAAAATTATTACTAGTAGCTTACTCAGTGCATAATAGTAACCTACATTGACTAACAATAATGTATATAATATATATATAACTTGTATTAAGTACAAAAAGAATCCTTACTAGTACGAGATTCTATTGCGTGATACAAAATTATATATGTTGTAAAACCTTTTGTCTTCTAGCCTATCCCTAGGATTCAGAAACATACCTCTCATCTGTTAAAATACACTACAAGAAAAAATGTATTGAAAGACCAATTTTTAGCTACCAAATGAAATGGTTGCTAATTGTGACCAAAATAGTCACTAAATTAAATTTTGGTTACTAAATAACTACAAAATAGAAGTAGTGATTGAATTTAGTGACCAATTAAGTTAAGATAATTGGTATCTAACATTAACTACCAAGGTTTTAGTGACCTATGCCATTAGATTCTAAATTAGTCTCTAACTTAATTAGATACCAATTTAAAATCTAATGGCATAGGTCACAAAAACCTTGGTAGCTAATGTTAGATACCAATTATCTTGACTTAATTGGTCACTAAATTCAATCATTACTTCTATTTTGTAGTTATTTAGCAACCAAAATCTAATTTGATGACTATTTTGGTCACAATTAGCAACCATTTCATTTAGTAGCTAAAAATTGGTCTCTAAATAGTTTTTTTCTTGTAGTGATATCTATTCATGTGCAACGTAAGACAATTATAGCAAGCCAAATAGTTGGAAAATATAGAGTAAGCTAACAATTTTAGAAAAATGGCTATTATGCCCGAACTCAGAGATAGCTCCCGTGGTTACAATATATTGGGTCATTTTGTCGGTATCCCATATCAACTTGATTATCCTACCCATGACTATTGTTGACAATACCACAATGTGGTATACCTCACTGTAGCCTCATGGTATACCTCCAATATATCTCCCTAAGTACCAAACAATTCATCATACATCTTAATAGATAATGGGCATGAACGTCTGACTCTACTTGACCCTACACAAAATCAATAGATTATGAGAACCAACCATTGACTCTACTGAACTCTTGACTCTAAACCTCTTACACAGTTAGAAGATTAGATTATAGGCACCAACTCTAGACTCTACTCGACATCACATCACTTACTAGAAAGTAATTATCTAATAACATTTCAATTTTATTTTTATAGATGTCCAAAATTTCTAACAATTTTGACTGATTTTCACTTGAGCGACAATCTAAACACTTAAAAGAAAATTTACCTAACTGATATCTTTTTAGTGGATTGTTTTGGTTGAACTAAAAATTTTCAATTGAGTGAAAAATTTCTCACTCGAGTAAAAATGTTCTTATATTAAAATATCTAGTTATTATATTAACAGGGGATTAAGAAAATATGCATGATATTTTTTTTATGTTGGATACAAATTATAATTAATATTTAATTTTCATAGCTTACATATACTTTAAAAATGGCTTTGTAATTAATATTGTTTTTTTTACTGTCGTGAATGATATAAATGGAGCACTTCAGATGTTCTAACCTTTGTAAAAAAAGAAAAAAAAAAAACAGAAAAAACATTACATCATATCCTCCAAGTGACCAACACCTAAACCACAAAAACACTGAAGATATCCAGTGAAGCTAAGCAAGAAGCAAATCAGAAAATACACCGACTAAACGAGTGAGACAAGACCCAAACCTCACTCAGCAGATAATACCTAACAGGACACTAATTGCATTTCTAAAACAGTCACCGAAATGAGAAAGACAAAAGCCAATGGAGTGCTTGTGTCAATCTACGTGCGGTGGAACACTTAAGCACCGCCAAAGAGAAGCAAAATACTCCCAATTGAGCTGACTCCATGATCTGCACTTGACTATAGCTCCCATACACACTCACCACTTCATCTGTACCTGTTATTCATCGAGCCGTGACAGAACAATATGACATATTAACTTGTGAATTTCCTCTAAAATTAATAGTTGGTAAAAAATTTCCCACCTTATATTTTCTCCAAAAACAAAAAAGAAGGCATAGTAAAAATAATTCTTCAAAAATTATAATTCAAATACCATTAACTAAATAATTTGAATACATTGTAATTATAAATATAAAAAGCTAAGCTCACATTCAATAATATACCATCCCATAATTTTATCTCAAATAAAGTATATCAAAGTATAAGTGTTCTAAAAAAAAAAAAAATTGAAAACAAAATACTACCCAATAATTTGGATTTCATTACAAAGAATATAAAAAATATATTACATTTTAATATGTCACTCTGGAAACTTGTGCCTGACACTACAAATCAATCTTATGAATATTTTTTAATTAAAAAAATTAGTAGTTGTTGGGAGTGGGTAAGTTAAGTTCCTATGGGATTTGGTTGTTCCATATTTTTTCTTTGAGTTTTAAATTAAAATTATTTTATATCAAATGAAATGACTTGTGAAATGCATGTTTAATTATCTAATTGGCTATTTATGCTTTACAATACATTAATGGATAGATCCTGATTTTTTTTTTTCAAAAAGGAAAATTCATCTGAACACCCATGCTGAAATAAATTAGTTAGTTGTGAGTAGTGGAAGTAGGTAAGCTATGATGTACAGAAATCGGATGTGGTGGCAACATTCTTCCCCATCTTCCACCCATTTTAGTAGTTTCTTCATATACTTGATCATCATGTCCCTTACTGGTAAAATCAGCATTGAAATTGGGGTTCATGCAACTGCTACAAAGTTGTTTAATATCTTAGCAACGCAGCTGCACCATGTTCAAAACCTTACTGATAGAGTCCATGGAGCAAAGCTGCATCATGGTGAAGACTGGCATCACAATGAGTCCATCAAACAATGGACTAGTACCATAGGTAACTAAACTTCTAACTATATTAATTAATTAATTAACAAAACGAAAATGGTAGATTATTTTAGTTTAAGTATATGTTTATAATAATAATTCTCTTTGTTTTAGTTTTAATTCTTATATTTAGGAAGTATGTTATTTTGGTTGAAAAATATTCGTTCTTGATATACAGTGAACACTATGATTAAGGTTAATTTATTAATGGTTTTAATTAAAGAAATAAAAATTGAAGATAAAAGAACTATCAAAGGGTTTAATATATTGTATAACTCTTTATGTTTATGTTGTTGGTATTGATGGCTTGTAAAACTCCAGATGGTAAGGCTACAACATATCACGAGAGTATTGAATCCATTGATGAAGCAAACAAAACAATAACCTACAAGGTCTTCGGTGAAGAATTCGACCACAAGTTTAAGGATTTTAAGGTAATATTTCAAGGAATTCATGAGGATGAAGGTGGTTCCATCATCAAATGGATCATTGAATATGAAACTACCAGTGAGGAAGTTGATCCTCCATTTGGCTTCCTAGAATATTTGTACAAAGGAAGCAGAGATGTTGATGCCAATCTTCTGAAGACAGCCACAAAAGTTGTGAACAAAACAACAAATATTAAATAATAGAGTTGGGCTAAGGATGAAGTGATTATATATACAATAAACTCGTGTGATATGTAGTCCTTTCTTGGTGCTGAATATATAAACATGGATGCATTACGTTATGTTTCTGAATTGTTTAAATTAAGTTTGATTTGCCAAATCTCTTAAGTGGAATGTATTATTAGGAAGTTCAGGAATTTAATATACCTGTATCAATCAAAACACGAATATATATATATATATATATATATTCAACCCTTGCTATCCACGTTTTTATATCAAAATAACAACTAAACTTTTTATATAGATTTAATAACACATTAGTATTAAACTCGAACAAAAGACAAATATCTGTCGGTTAGATTATAACGGGTTATTATGTTATAATAATCAAATCACCTTGTTTATAGGATAGAACTACTCTAACCATCTAGAAAATCTGTCATATGAGTAGAACTAGTAAAAATGGAATGAACATATATATATATATATATATATATATATATATATATATATATATATATATATATATATATATATTCAACCCTTGCTATCCACGCTTTTATATCAAAATAACAACTAAACTTTTTATATAGATTTAATAACACATTAGTATTAAACTCGAACGAAAGACAAATATCTGTCGGTTAGATTATAACGGGTTATTATGTTATAATAATCAAACTACCTTGTTTATAGGATAGATCTACTCTAACCACTTAGAAAATCTGTCATATGAGTAGAACTAGTAAAAGTGGAATAAACATTTGATTATTATATTATTAATTTGAAAATATATTTTATAAAAAAAGTCAGTAGTCAAGTCTCATTCCTATTTGAGCCACCATTTCTCTAAAAACTCCTCACCTCCCTTTTCTCTGACTTCTCTCTAAGATTTTGCATCTGTCTTCCATCAGTTTCTTGAGCAAAGGCCACCGTTGTTGGACTCGTGGCAGAGAACAGAGCAAGTCTACACGATCAGAATCTCCAATAGAGTAATTGCGCTTTCTGTCCCTTCCATTAGAGCCAGTTTTAGGTTTTCGCTGTCCTCTACTTATTGAGCTTGCATGTGGCCTCTCAGCCATCAGACGGTGCTTCTGTGAGCTCAGTTTCTTAGTGTGTTAATCTGATCGTTGTTTAGAAGTCCTTTGATACAGATTCGAGTTCTTGAAGACCTTAGGCTATTGGGATTGCTATAGAGATTTCAACTGCAATTCAGGTAAGGGAAACTAACCAGAAGTATGTGTTTGTTTGGTTTACAAATTTAAGTCTTGAATAGAGAAGTTAATGATTGTAGTAGTTGTACAATTTGTATCTGGTAAAGTTTCCTGCAGGTCTGAAATGTTGGATTAATGTTGAATTGAATGTTGCATGTATGGGATAGTTGTGTGAACATGATGGGATGTTGATATGTTGAGTTGGTATTCTGGGCTGGGGGTAAAGTTTCCTGCACGTCTGAAATGTTGGATTAATGTTGAATTGAATGTTGCATGTATGAGTTAATTATGTGAACTTGATGGGATGTTGATATGTTGAGTTTGTATTTTGTGCTGGGGTAGACCATTTATTGTATAAGCGTGTTGATTCTTATTTTTTTGTCATCTAAGACATGCATATTAACTTTGAGGTAGTGGATACTACTGGTTTTTCTGCATTTTTCACCCAGGCTAGGCAATTTCGCCCAGGTGAAGTCACTTGGAAACCTGAGAAGTGCTCTCGGGTCCAATTTCGCCTAGGCGAGAAGTGCTTCGCCCAGGCGAGAATGGCCCTGGAACAAGTGTGCTCTCTGGACTGTTTCCACCCAAGCGAGATAATTTTCGCTCAAGCGAGGGGATTCTTGCTCAAGCTAGATTTTCGCCCAAGCTAAACCCTAAAAAAAAAGAAATTTTTTTTTGGGCTTTCTATTTTGATTGTTTGATTCTTTGGTAAGCAATGTATGGATTTAATAAAATAGATTAATTGATAATTTAAATTTAATGGTATTGATGGTTTAGTGATTTTGTTAAATTTTGAGATTTGAAGTTGAGATTGAGATTGAAAAGTGAATGAATGCATGAATATATATCTATATTGTGATGTGATATTGTTATAAGTGTTCATGTGTTGGTCAAAATCTAGTCATAGTATTTTTAGGAAAGGAAACACCCGTGCCTAGGTCAGTTAGGAAGTGCATTGTCTAAGGACCAGATCAATAACGATTGATATCCCTGACTCTACTAGTAATAGGAATCAAATAGATGATCATTACTAGGTGGTGAGAGTCGAAGGAGGTCTGAACTGGGTGACTGCAGCTTGAAACATAGCTGGTTAGGAAAGTCTCACGGAGAGTAACCCTATCATATGTGTGGAGGCTGTGTGGATTCACAGTTTGGAGATGTATGATAGGTGCATATCTCGGGGTCTATTCAATGCATGAGTCTTCCGGAAGTAGAGTCAAGTTTGTAGTGTGTCAGTGTCTTATATTGTGATGGTGCATGTAACTGAATGAAAGACTTGAGTGGTGTTGATCTTTGTGTTTGAATTGAAATACTCAAAATTATTAAAAGTTTGGTTAGCTTACCCTTTGTTTGTTACTTGTGTTTCGATATCTGTCTGCAATGATATTGTTTTTGACACGAGAGCAGATGGTATTGCAGATGGATCTGTAGAGGATCATTTAGAATGAATGGTGCTTTTAGGCATAAGCTAAATTTGAAAAACAATTTAGAGATATTTTGTAATTGTGTTTTAGTAGAATTCTGAAGGTAGATCGAATTTTGAAATACTTTAACTTAAAAAATTTATGTATGTTGATGAATCATAATTATAATTAGTAGAATGCTTAACTTTATGTATGTTATTTTTTAAACATTACAACTACTGTTAATACTATCTTAGTGTAGTCTTAATATAATACTACCTTACTGTAGTCTTAAGATATGTCTGTATCATATAGTATCTTACTTTACTTCATCATTAAATCTGCTCTAATATAATTCACCATACTAATTAGAAGTTGTATCTCATTAGATGCCAAACAATTCATCATACATAGATTATGGAAACCAATCGACCTCACACAAAATCTGCATAAAATGTTTTAAGTGAATGTAGGCTAAAGAAAAACTCTCTCATGGAGGAAAGTTCCTTTTTTACCCTAACACAATTTTTTTCACTTCTCATGTCAACAATAAACAATTAAATAACAATAAACAATTAAATAATGATTTTAACATCCAAAAACAAAACAAACGTATTACATTATAATCACCATGTGATCATATACCATATATGCTAATTACTATTTTTGAAGGTTAATTAACCTTATTTCTGACCCATTTTTTTTCTCAAACGAATATTGCAACCGAAATTTTAGCTCCTTTTGTCTTAGAATCCTGAACAACGTTACCGGTTAAACTTATACTTATCCCTTCACAAATCTAGTTCGGTAGAATGAATATATATATATATATTTTATCAGTTTTTTCTTCCGGATCGAAAAATCAACAGAGCTTCAATCTCCTAACTTTAAACATTATCCCAAAGATAATGATAGTATAGAGAAGTTTCTATGAAAATGAACTACCCAATATTTTATTTATAGAATTGAAGAGGCTGAAGAATAATATAGTACCTATATTATATATATATA
>Ga0209489_103499_pt1 | contig 30464 bp, 18 predicted proteins | sample SiratrowhiteBW_FD_187527 | JGI IMG/M metagenome (GOLD analysis project Ga0209489, IMG submission 187527) | Root nodule microbial communities of legume samples collected from California, USA - Siratro white BW (SPAdes) (version 2) | ecosystem: Host-associated > Plants > Roots > Nodule | place...
TATATATGTTATTGTTTCTTATAATTGTTAATTTTTTTTTATTAAATCAGTATATATGTGTCATTTATAATTTGTTACGTTTCATTAATAATATTTTACAATAAAACATAATAATATAATATAAATTAGTTTAGATTCTTTTTCAAATTACATAAAAAAAAAAAGGGGGACACATAAAAGTCATGTACACAAAAGATGGCTTCACAATGCAAAATTAAAAGATGTCACTCTCATATACGACTTCAATTCTTTAATTTTGTACTAAACTTGTACTTCATTTCCACGACTTTTCCTTTATGAAAAAGAATTATAAAAAAACTCGTATTTTTCCTTTATAACTTTACCCAATTATCAAATTATTATACTAATTAAAATTGTCTTCAGGGGTACAAATTGTTATATTGAAAATTTTCAACGAAAGTCAGTATTCTGTTTCTACAACCTATATTATTCATTTTTAGTTTAACCTGAAGTTATGTTTGTAAAACATGACTTTCCTGGTTGAAGTTGGACATGCGAAACATGACTTACACATTATTGCAATGACTTACACATTATTGCAATTATGTCCGTTAAACATTTTAAGATGAAATTGCACCACAGTTGTAAAAAAAAAATTGCATGACCTGACAGTGCAATTTGTGTTGTCTTGCAGGAGGTGACGGAGAATGGCTTTGGAGTGTTGGAGTTGCGTACGGTGCACCAACTAAAGGATATTGTTGCTACGTGATGCATGCTTCTTTAAAGTTACAAAGATATGAAGAATTCCACTTTATATTTGATTATGTTCGACTAATGTTAATGTGTGTTTAGTAACTTCTTTGGGTTAACTCATGTCAACGTATCTGTTGCAAACAATTTGATATTCATCCAAGAAGTTATTATTGATGATTAAATCATGTTTTAATTCATTAAGTAATCTATTAATCTTATTTTTATTGACTAGGTAATAAATTAAATTTGATTTGGTGATTAAATTGCGTGAATGGAATTTTCAGAACCCACGAAAAACAATTTAATAGCTTAAATTTTATTTAACAGATTCAAATTGATTTAGCATATTAACTAAGAATACATGCAAAAGTCTAAAATATCCAGATAAACTCAGTTCCACAGTAGATCAATGATATTTTTTAAAGAAAAGGAGAAAAAAACCAAGAATTTTCATTTAACATAAGATTATCAAAATTTCTTTGTGGATCCTGATGAAAGCGTTCAACATCTCTTCTCGTCTACAAGAAGAACTATCGTGTTCTTCTATAAAAACTATCACATGATGCTGTAAAACTTTTCATTTGCATTAATGTGTAGTTCTTACACAGTATGTTATTTGAAAATGTTACTGGGATCAAGAAACTTCTTTAAATTTTCATAGTTCGAATAATTATGCAAACTCATGAAAATTTAATGAAATTCTAATGGTAAAGAAGAAAAAAGAAAAAAAAAGACAATTGGCAAATAGGTTCTTCACCAACCGATATTTCAGTGCAAAACTTAGAGAAGCAATGATGAGAAATCGATTTCCCGGCACCCAATTTCTCTTCTGGGGACAGTAAATGGGTAATTTGGGTTAAATAATCTAGGGTGAATTATTTAAATAATTCATTAAAATAGTATATTGAAAAAAGTCATTTTCAGTCCTTAACCATTTTTAAAACAACAGTACAAAAACCTATAAAATATTATATAGGAACCAAAGAAATAAACATTAATATTTGAAGACAAAATGGATTTATCACTTAAATTTTTAGACGAGTTCAAGTGTATTTTTCCAATGCGAATTTATCGTGTTCAGGGATTTTCCTAAACGGTAGAGACTGAGCAAAATGTTATGTGACCAGAAAACCTATTGATTCGTCATAAGAAAAGGTTAAATCCAATTACGAGCCCTAGAGCAAGAAAGTATCGAAGAATGAAATTTCGTACACTTTCATCTGTACTAGTGGTTCATCGGTTTTAGGTACAAGATCCAACTTATTTACAATGGAAGGAAAAAGGAAAGAGCTGATGATGCAGGGATGCCAAGCAGATAGACAATTAACATTATAAATATGTAGAATGATATACGCTGCATATTGATTCGAAGGAATAGCCATCTCAATGCATCTAAAATCTAAATTACAGTATAACAGGGATACGACAATGCCCATGAAAATTACGCTGACGCAACGTAAGTTATTAACTTTTCAACCCCAAAGACAGCTCATGCACCTATAGGTTCAGTAGCTTTCTTCAGCCAAGCATTTTCAACTTCATCCAAATACGGCGCTAGAATATCTCTACATGTGGAGTGATAGGAGTTCACCCAATTTATCTCCTCAGGACTTAAAAGTTTCAGGTCAATCAACTTCGCTTGATATGGTGCCTGGACAAGAAACATCAAACACTTATCAAATACCACTAGAAATAGTATTATATTGTCAGTAACCGACAGTTGAATTATTTAAATAACACTTGTTTTGTAATCATGGAAAATTCTCCAGTTTTAAATTAAATAATACTATTCCGAAGGTCATAAACTACCAGCCTAAAACAAAGTTCATAGATAGGTAACATAAGGAAAATAAAATTTGTTGCAGAGCTTTAAACGTCAAAAGAAATTTTGATGCAATCAAGTGTAATAAAGCTAACAATTATAACAGATTTCTATTATAAGCATCTTAAAATAATAATAATAACAAAAACAACAACAAAAACAATAATCATAAGATTGCATTCAAGCACTAATTAGTTCAGTCGAATTAAAATCTGACAAATTGAATAATTGAGTAAAGTGCAAAGGGTTTTTATATAGTTCAAAGTAAACATCCCACGGAAATTGAAGACAAACAAGTACACATATTAGGACTTACCCAGGTAATGTGCTCAAAAGATAAGTAACCTTTATCACCAAAATTGAATTTTGTATAAGCCTCTTTGACAATAAGCACATTCTCCAATCTTATCCCAAACTCTCCATCCTCATAGTAACCAGGTTCTGGAAAAACAAATTCGATGCACCATTTATAAGTGCATTCAATTACAATCGAACAATTCTGATCTTTGAAATGACCAGTAAATAAACTGAAAATGATTCAGACCAATCAAATACAATAATAATAATAATAATATTAGACAAATAATGTGGTAATCACAATTTCATGGTCAGCTATGATATAATGATACTAACCATCTGTAACAGTCATAGATGATTGCAATGGTACATTTCGAGCCTGAGGTCTGAAACTGATTAGGTGAGGTCCTGCAAAATTTACATTACATTAATTTAATTCTCAATTTTATTGACTTGGAGAAATGGAAAAAACTAGAATATGGAATAAAAATAAGCAAGAAACAGATAGTTATAGTTCCTCAATATAATACCTTCGTGAACATTGAGATAGGACCCAATTCCATGACCAGTACCATGTCGATAGTCAAGACCATCTTTCCACAAAGGAATTCGGGCAAGAATATCAAGAGCATGCCCTAAAAGTAATTGAAAGAAACAAAAAAATTTGCTTATTGTATGTGAGATGGAAACTGGTATATTCACAGAATTTGACACTTAAGTTGGTCTATTTATTTATACCATTTGTCCCATTAGGAAATCTAGCATTTCCAAGAGCAATGTGACCCTTTAGTACCTGCAAAAAGTTTAGCAAATCAGGCAACGTAATATAACAGTGGATGACTACAGAATATGATTGTGTGATCTGGTTGCTGACTGAGTAACTTTACAAAATATTAGACATTAATAAAACACTTCCCTGACCAGAAAAACGTTTAACAAAGGAAAACGAATAATTTTAAAATTAGCTCCCTATGTCCAATTGAAACTAAGTAACTTGCAAAAACAGCAAAGAAAAAAAGGCACATACTGCTGTATAACACGCTTTTTCATGAGCTGACGGTTTCCCAAAATGAACTGTTCGTGTAATATCTGTTGTTCCATCTAGATACTTCAGAGAAACCACCAGTTATCAATATACAGAGGTAGAGATCATGTTTGCAAAACGTGAAAACAAGAAATTTCACGATAAATGTCCGTGCCGCAAGTTGCTAAGGATAAGACGGACCTGGGCTCCAGAATCAAAGAGATAAATTTTGTCTGGATCAAGTTCAGCACATGCTTCTGCCTTTGGAGAATAATGAATGATAGCTGCATTCGGGCCAACTGACGAAATTGTGGGGAAACTCAATCCTTTGAAATGCTGAAAATAGGGGTAAGAAAACTTAGGATTGCATTATAGGCTACCATACTCTCTTCATCAAAAATAAACTTTAAGGCATTCATGTTCCATTTAAATTTATACGAAAGAAACAATTTTCCTCATTATTTTCATTCCCTTCAAATCCATGGCTTTAAGTGTTCAAGAAAATGAAGTTGCAAAGAAAAAATGTGATCCCTATTTCCTACATATAACATACCAAACAGGTCAACATTTTAAGTCCAGCTTATATGCAGAATATGCAGAAATACCCGAAAAGGTCAGTCATTACCCAGCATACAGTGGGTTGAACAGATTCTAAGGAGGAACATATAGTTGTGCATAACAAAGCCTTAAAAATGTATTGAGGGAAATACACATTTTTGGGAACTACATGTATCCATTTTTTTTAGTTCAAAACTTTCTAAGAAAAGCTTATCCAAATAAATACTTAATTGTTTAGTTAGCTCCACCTCTTTGGATGCTCGGAAACTTTCAAGCTGGTCACTTACAGTCACCTCAGTCAATTTCAAGGACTGCCTGCCAAAGTTAAAACAAAGATCTATAAGTCACCTTATAATTTAGCTTTTTACTGATGTATATGGAGATAATTACTGTGAAAGATATGCCCAGACTCTAAACATCCTCAGTGATCTTTTAAAACCTACTTTAACAAAGGTCAAAATAACTCTTATTTCACACAATGCTAATTTTTCCAGAATCTTTATAGAGGAAATTTTCATCTGACATGATTTCCGTGTTCACAAATAAACCAACTTGTAACCTTTTCCCAGCTTCCACGAATGTATATTATAATAAGCATGTTAGAGGCGAGCACAAATTTAAGAAACTTACAACTGCTTCTCCTTTTTCACAGATTCCTTGTCAAAAAAGTATCCAGAAGCTCCATAAACATCCTGCATCTGCACATTGAACCAAGACTATGTATCATTATCTTACGCCTCAAAAGTCAGAAAATTTTGCATTTTAAGTAGATTAAAATGAGAAATAAAAATATAAAAACTTAGAGAAGTGAATGAAAAAACATGGCTGTCCTCATCCAAAAAATGAACATATTCTGAGACATAGGATCCAAATATGCAAACCTTCTTATCCAGCCAGACAAGATACTGCACAACCGCTGCACCGTCACGAATATGCGCCTTTTTTAACCCATCCAATTCCACCGAGTTCTAAAAGTATTGGAGTAACAAAAACATAAGCTATGTTTCGAGTGCTGAAATGGGGAAAAAATTCCACAATACAATTTGTTATTAAATCAACTGCTGAAACTTATTTTTCTCAATTTTCTCCTTAAATAATAAACCTAAGTGACATAAAATCTGTAAGCAATCCTGGGTACATTCATCCATACATATGAATCCAATTCACACTTCCTAAATATTTTGTGCAAAGTTTGGTTTGAAAAAGGTCCACACTAAACTTCTGAGCTGCACCAAAAGCCAAAGACCTTTGTTAAGATGGTAAAAGCATACAACCTTTAAAGCTTTTGCAAGGGCCAAAGGTGATTGCTGCAACAAAACTGTATCAGGGTTCAACTTTGCATACAGTGCATAACAGCATGAACCAGGATCAGCCCATATGAGGTTGCTATTTTCTTCTGCTTGATGTCCACCATTTGCTCTCTTGACCGTAGATACAGTATCAAGCTCATCTGTTGCAAGCAATGTCACATCAGAGCTCACATCTGTATACTCTCGAATTTCAATTTCGTTCTCCACCAAATGAGCTTGAACCTGGCAAAAATCACAATTTTTTTTATTGAGTTTTAATTTCTCCAAAGTTTCCCCTCCCAGTGTCAGGATAAATAGATCATGCGCCAAAGTAATACTCTCCCAAACAGACTTTTCTTAATATTTCAATGTAAATAAAACTTGATTTAATTTGACCATGAAATGTACGTTTTGATTGGTTAACATAAGAAGTATTGAGCCTTCTGAATAGAATATATAAACAGGGGCAACTTGATATAAAGCACGTTTTTGGTAATATACACATGTAGTAACTTGATATAAGGCATGTCTGAATAATTTTCTACACGTGCACTTCTAGGAATGTAGAATAGTTTCTCCTCCATAAGCTAAAATTGGTTCAATAGAATAACAGAAATAAAAATAGCTTCTCCTTCATAAGCTAAGATTGGTTTATGTATAAGCTAATTTGCAGAAGTTCTCAAATAATCTTTTCTAAAAGATATTTTAAACTTATGCATAAGTCAATTTTACTGAAATGAACACGGTGGAGAGCTATAGCATGCAACCTATTTGATTATTCTACTTCTTTATCTTCAACCTTCTAGACGAAGGTCTTCACATAATCATGTGATGTAGCCTGTACGCTCTATTTGGCTGTTTCCATTTCTTTGTTTTCATTCTTCTGAAATTGAGGCTTCACGTACTCAGTTATGAGTAATGATTGTGTTGAGACTTATGATTGAGATATTTTGTAAATTTCAAATTTGAAACTGTTACATTGAGCTCAGCACTTTTACATGATACAGTTCAAACTATTTTTTGTGGTGTCCCAAAATCTTCAAATTCAATATAAATAATGAATTACAATTCACAATTTACAAATTAGCTTGGCAATTCGCAATTTAAATTGTTATTTGATAACCTAGTCCGGAATACATTCATTGCTGATGAGACAGAATACTCAAACTAACCTCAACAGAAACCTTTCGCTTGTCCACATAAATGAAGGCAGTATTGGCTGTCACAATAGCAAATGCATGAACAACAGGACAGTAGTCCACATCACTTCCACGAATATTATACAACCACGCAACCTGTATTGTAGCCACATTATTCAAAATAAAGTTACAAATTAAAGAAATACTCTTAAAAGGGATGAAAACTGAGTGCGGCATAAAGTATCCACAAACTCAGAGCATTTGTGTCAGGGGAAAAGACGATGATATAAAAGTGTATCAAGAGGATGCACTTACTTCATCAAGTGCTGTGAAAATTATACCACGGGCTTGCTCCTGCAGAAGCCTTTTTCTCAAATCTTTTAACTTATCTGCAACAGAGCGACCTGCGAATTTCAGTGGATGTACAATAACAGCATTAATCTCTGCCTGTGGTCGATTTATCCAAACTTCATCTACCAAATTTTTTGTGGTTTGAACCAGCTTCTGCTGTTTTTCAGAAAAAGCTCGCTCCCATCTTTGAGCAGTGTCAATTGAAATGCACCAAGGGTCAACCCCAACAAATGCCTCTTTTGGCAAGTTCTAGTGAAAGGAAAGACTCATCAGTATAGATATACCACAGTAAAATAATTTATACAACCGTTCATTTAAGAGTGCTAATGCAAGTGCAGGCTAGTCAGCTCTTCCTGAACAATACATGATTACATGTTGTTAGGTTGTCTAGATGTGTAAATCATGAAAATGTGTTTTTGTATTGGTTAATAATGTGGAACTTGGGATGTCAACCAAATTATAGCTTCCTCCTGCCAGTTTTAGACATGACATGATAATAAATCAATCAAACGTGAGTGAGTATAGATTGGATTATGCTTAATGCAAACCAGACAGCTATAACTATATAGGAATATCATTCATAATAAGAAATGCTTCATATTTTTAAGCTTGTTGCTACAACGTGACGAAGATATAAAGAATGCACAAGTGTTAAGTGCCAGGTTCTATTGTGTATGTGTGAAATGAAACTAAGGTTGTTATAGATATTGTACGCACACCACCCACCATTCCGTATATATATATATATATATATATGTATGTATATTTGTATCTGATGCAAGGTCACTCACATCAGCTATCCAGATATCTACAGCAGGATCTTCACCGATACGCATTAGCTTCCACTGATCACTAAGCTCTTGCTCAGCCTGCAAAAAATATCTTCCATCCGTCCAAAGCAGCGCTTCATTCTTTGTTACGAGTGCTAAGCCTGATGTCATTCAAAGAAATGAAACATAAAGAAACGACACAAGAAAAAACCGTAATTCTTTAAAAAGATTATAGAAGCAATTCTCACAATTATGCGAAACGTTGAAACAATGGCAGTGAAAAGAAAATAGGACGCAACCTAAAACCCTAAACTAAACTGAAGGAAGCTACTACAATAAAGAAAGAAAGCAGAACTGAAAAAGCATCGATTATAAAGCAGAACGAAAAGACAGAGACTAACCAGCGCTTCCAGTGAAGCCGGAAACGAATTCGCGGCGCTTGTCTCGTGCAGATACGTATTCGCTCTGCAAATTCAAAACACCATAGCAGAAACGATATCAAGTTAAAAAGGAACGATCCATGGGATTAGAGAAAATAATCGAAAAAAGTGAACGTTTTGGATCTAATAACTATTACAGGGATAGAATTATGCACCTGGTGATAGTCTTCAGAGGGCACAACTAAGGCATCGAGCGGAGGAGAGTGGGTAGCCATCAAAGACCTCAACCCTGAAAGTGTGTCTTCCATTTTCTTTCTCTTGATTTCGCTTAATCTTTCTGCTTAGAGTTGTGAGATACTGAAATACAAGCAACTCTGATCGGTTCGGTTTATATAGAGAGCCACTATGCCGTATGCACCTCTCCAATCACGGGGCCCATCAGATTCCTGCTGGCTTAATGCCTTTTCATTTTTCTTAGTTGTAATTTTGTTCTTAGTATTTTACACAATTTGAATCTTGATTATTGAGTTTTTATCATAGGTGAGTTTGGTTCCTTTATTTTGAAAAATTAAATATCGAAATTGTGGATTTTGTAAAATCTAAAGATTAAAATTCTGAAAAATAGAGATCGAAATTATTTAATACATAACTATTTAAATATATAAATTCAAAATCATTTGTCATATTTGTAATAACTAAGTTAATATTAAAATAAAACTTAATTTCATTTAAATTTGAAGATATTATAACAATGATATTTGTATGCATAATAGATTTGATGGAGCAAAAAATAAAATGATATTTATTTTAAATTTAAAAATAATGTCGCAAACTCATAACAACGATATTTCAATAATTTAATTTGAAATTTATTATAATTCAAGAAATATAATGTGTTTTGAATTTAAAATTAAAAATAATAAATGTTTGATGTGAGTGAGAAATATTTGAAACAAAGTCGGAAATTTTCTGAAAATTTTTGTGAGTCAAACTTTGATAGGATACAGCCAAATATTTTAATGTTTAAGATGGTATTCGTAAAATATCGTTAAAGTGAGTAAAAATTATCACGTGCCTCACTTCAAAATAAAATAAGAAAAATAGCATTTTTCAAGTTATGGTCAACATATCTAGTAGTTGATTTGTAAATGTTAAGTTTCACTAAAATTAAATTTTTTTATCTTGCATAAGTTAGTTTTAGCTTATTCCAATTTTTATTTTTATTTTTTATTTTTATACAAATATTTACAAAGAAGATTATGCAAATAAATCCTATGATTCGATGAATCAATCAAATTCCATTTAGGTGATTTTGTGGAGGATGAAATATTATTTCTTAATATGGTTAGTCTTCAATTTACTCCAGAAGAGTTTTTTAGTAGCAATGTGATTAATTGAAGCTACGTTACGCAACTACTCAGTGAAAAAAGATAAATGAATTGCAATAAACGACTAAAATATGAAAAAGATATTGAAACGCGTGAATTTAAAAAATAGGTCGGAGAAGACTAAAATGTGAAGACTAAGAAGAAGGACTAAAATGAGTGGGGTGCATAAATCCGAAATTTGTAGGTCCACGTTCATGTGTTTATGATTTCGTGCAACCATCTCTCACAATACAATTAATTAGGCCCAAAAAATTGTATATGTTCGCATGCCGGCTTTATTTGATCAATTTTAGTTAGGTTAATTTTAGTATCAGCAGCTGTCATGGTCCTGTTATTGACACCCCAAATTATTATTTAAACACCCCAAATTCCCCCTCACACATAGTAAACTAAAAATCCTTGGAGCGGTTTAACAAGATTAGCGCAAGAATCTATCTAGTTAAATAATTAAATTGCTTATGAATAAGAAACTGCAAATAACCATGTGTCAAATCATTAAGTGCATATTTGATATATTTAATTGATCTGAAGTTTTTTTCCTTTTGTTTTACACATGTTATTATATATATCTCAGTAGAAGATTATGGCTCCCTAGATTGATGTAACCCATACTGGTTAGGGAGAAAAGGTTTGGTTGTTGCTATTATACAATAAGTGATGGTAAATTAGTAATATGTAAACAAAATCAAAATCACGAGTTTATAAGAATTTTATTATCCAAGTCTTAATACACATTCATGTATAAAGGCACACAAAGAAAGAATTGAAAAAAGACGAAGATACACAAATTCACAAATATTATTTGACGTAAATCTATCAACATCTACAGCTTCCAAAAAACAACGCAGACCAGAACAACAGGGGAATCCCCGACCCCAATAGAATCCATAGTGGAACAGAGCAGCAATTCCTCCCCACGATGCAATGGAAAAATGCCAGAACCAATTTGACTACAAAGAAAGGTCAAAAAATACAAATGACCAACAAGAATGGAATGAAATTATGAAAACACCATCATGATGACTGGGCAAGCCTCTTGACTATAAGAGCCGTATACTTGCCCTGATGCTCTGCAAGAGCGAGCTCTGTTTCACTTGGCTCTCTTGTGCCATCACCAGCAAACACTCCAGCACCATATGGAGAACCCCCTCTAATGGCATCCATCTTGAACATTCCCGGTCCAAATGTATATCCAACAGGAACAAAAAGCATTCCATGATGTGCCAGCTGAGTGATTGCCGTCCAACTGCAATAAAAAGCATTCCATTATTTGATGTTGCCTTTCAAGAAATATTATCTAACAAACCGTTGTAATTGCCACATCAAGTGTTATCAGCTTCATGTAAAGAAGAATATGCGATTTTCATCATCAGAACCTCTGTACAAGTTCATTCACATTCAATTTTGACTTATTTGACTGTCTTCTAGAGCTTAGAGTTACTTCATTCATCCTCTAAATGAATAGGAAGGAGTGAAACATTGTTCTCTTGCTTTACGGTAAACATAAAAGAAAAAAAAGTTTGCCACAATGAGATTATTCATTAACAAGCACTGCAATCTGCACATTACCCTGAATTTTATGTAACAATCTTTAGATTTTAGATATCATCCCCAAATTATACCTTAAAATTCTCGGGTTGGTACTTGACAATCTAGATGTAGTATGAAGCAAAAATAATAAGTAGCACTCACGAACTCAAGAGTACAATGAGACTTTCTTGAGTCACATTTAGTCATCAATTGAGCAGCTGAAAACCTAAGATAACTACTTGAGGCCCCTAAAGAAAGCTCCTCATAAATCAAAGACCAGAAATTGAAAAATATCACTCATCTGAAAATGAACCCCCCCACACAATCCCATTAACCATTAGCATTATCTCTCTCTCTCTCTCTCTCTCTCTCTCTCTCTCTCCTTTAGAAATCAATGTTTTAGACATAAATTAATGCATTGAAGAAAGATTCTACTAACTCATTTTTCCATACAATCAGTAAAATTAAGACAACAGATGCCATCCATCGATTAAGGTCCAAATTGAACTGATATTCACAAAACCAAGAACGAACAAGAAATGAAAAATGAAAAAAGAACAAGAATTCTTACGCAGTAGTTTCTTGGCCTCCTCCTTGAGTACCAGTGCTAACAAAGAACCCTGCGGGTTTCCCCGCAAGCTTCTGCTCCTTCCACAAATTCCCAGTGGAGTCAAAGAAAGCCTTCATCTGCGCAGCCATGGACCCGTACCTCGTCGGAAACCCAAACAGCAACCCATCCGCCGCCGCCAAATGCCCGGGCGCAATCTCCGGTATGGTGTCGTCTTTGGGCGGCGCCCGCATCTGATTCAGCACCCCAATCGACAATGTCTCCGGAACCCTATACAAAAACCCTTCCACACCTTCCACGCCATCCACGCCTCGCTTCAACCTCTTCGCCAACCTCTCCACGTGTCCGTACATCGAATAGAACACGATGAAGATCTTCAATTTGGCAGCGCCGGGGACCGACGGCAAATTCGCAGGCGCTTCCCGAGCCGGCTCGTTGGCCGGAAGCGAGGGAGGTTGGGCGGAGTGAGAAGGAGTTTCGTCGGCGGGCGGCGAGGACTTTTTCTTGCTGGGAACACAGCCGCCACCTTTACCCATTATGGAAGAATTGGGAATGTAGAATGCAAATTGAAGAGAGAATTTTGGTAAGAGAAAGAGAATAGAAGCATCCAAGTAGGAGTGAGATTTGAGAACTTGAAAGAAAATAGTACAAAGAGTTGTTTTGAGTATCTTCGAATGATTGGTGATGTCACTCTCTCATCCTCGCTTCGTTCAATTAAAGGACACGTCCCCACTCCCCCAACCATGCTCTCTTCCTTAATGCCTTCTTTTCTTGCATTCCACTTCTCACTTCACTCCATCTCGTTTCTAATAATAAACTTTAATTCATATTTTTCTTCTTTAAATATTTGATCATAAAAATGGTGGATTGGTCAATGAGAACACTTTTCGTTCTTCAGAAATTCTCGTTTGTATGTTTGAGATTTTTCTGCTTACACGTATATTTCGTTTTCGGTCACCAACTTTTTCAATGAATTGTTTCCTAATACACTTATAATCTTTTTATTATTACCTTTTAATCTAATCAACCGAGTTATTTAACACCTCTCTCTCCATAACTCGTAGTTAGGTAGTGCTTCGTCCAGGTTGTCATCCCTTATTTTATTTTGTTTTATCGATTTAGCAAACACAATCATATACTCGAAGTTGTATTACATATGTGTTGATATGGAAGAAATTAAATGGAGATTTGTCAAAGAGACTCTCTTGCTCTTTACGTTTAAAGGCTTTATCAGCTCGTACTCATTCATTAGCCAGCAGCATAGCATATTCTTAATAATCTTTTTCTTTTTGTTAAAGACTAAGATATCTAACATCATTGATTATTTGTTTTAGGCTATTCTTGGTGTATTTAAACAAAAATCTGAGGGAAAAAGATATATTTGAGTTACACTGTTCCACTTTTGTAGTGTTCCGATCCATTAAAAATCCATTGACTTGATTTTTATTTTAATCCATATTTTATACATTTTTAGATTTTCATTTTATTTATACAGACTTTAAAAATTATAAAATCTGAATTTCCAATCTAAATTACTTGCAACTCTCTAAAAAGCTTAAAAACACGTCTCGACTCTCTTCTTTCTTTGCCATTATAAATTTCAATGTGATAACCCTAATTATGGTAAAAAGATAAATCTAATTAAGGTTCGTTCTTAGAATTGTTTTTTTTTTTTTTTCTCATTTCCTCAATGTTAATATGTATTTGATATTAATTTTCAATTTCTAATAGTCAAAATCATGTAATGTTGTGTCATAATGTGATTTAAAGAAAGAGAAACTAAACTTGTGAGATTAACATTGTTGATTTTTCCCATGTGATTCTTATTCATGAAAGTTAGACGGTTTGATTTGTTTTGGTGAAGGTAAAAGAGTGAAGTTACAATCTTTAACAGATATTTGGAACTGTTGATTTCATTAAATTTATTTGTTGTTTTTCCAATGCAATATGTCTTTTAAGTGTTATTGTCTAAGTATTCATACACAGAACATTAAAAGTGCATAGTGCATTTTAATATTTGATGGCAATGAACTTATTTTTATAATTATTATATTGCATATTTATAAGATATGATGTACTCTATATATATGATAAGGTATTTTTTTGGGTTATATTCATGTTTTTTAACTTTTTATTTTGTTTTTTATACATAGTTTTATCATATCTATATTTATTGTATTAGAAATTCAAGTGTGAATTTAAATCTCATATTGAGTAAAAATAAAAAAATTGAACAACATATAAGAAATAAGATCCACAAACTTAATGTCTTGAGATTTTAGGTTGAAGGTAATGTTATTCTCTTTATAGGTTTGACTCAATTTTTATCTATCTTTTTTGTATTTTTTCTCTCGAATATTATAAAAATTTTACTAAAGAGTTTATTGAATCAATGGTGAAATCTTAATATGATAACAAATAAAATTAAAATAGTAGGACTTATTTTTTTTCAAGCTTTTAAGTTGATATTTGAAATAAACTTTTTGGATTTAATGTCATTATTGTGCGTTTTACGAAATTCATGATAACCTTAAAATCAATTATGCATTGTGTGTTTTAGATTTTTTTTTTCAAAGTAAAGAATGTAAGATTGATAAGGGAAGTACCTATAAGGCCTATATGCAAATTGTAAAATCTTAAAATTAATTAATGATCATATAATTATTAAAATTTTGAACATATGTATTTTCTTAATCTTTATCACTCAATTAATATTTGATAATTAATAGTTAGTATTTTCCTCATCCTTTTATAGTAATTAAATGTACTCATATGAGTACCACACACATTAAGGTATGTTTATAAATTTTTCGCAGGAGAATTTCTAAAAGATAAAAAAAATCACTTTTCATAAATTATAATTAGTTAATGTATAAATTAATCTGAAAAATAAATTGTAAAAATTTATTATTATTTCTTAGTTTATACATAAATTAATTTAAATTTATTAAAAACAATGATTTCAAACCTTATAAAGTAAAGCAAACAAAAATCCCAATTATTTGGATTACAAAATTGCTAGTTTATTTGGGCCGCATTGGATCAAAGAAAAGTCTTAATGGCTAGGCTATTAAAAAAATTAAATTCATTAAAAACATAAAAATTGTTTTTTTAGAGCATTTAATTCAATTGCGATGTAAAATCAGAGATAAGAAATACCCAACCTGTTGTACTTTCTTATTTTTTCTTAGAAATAATTATGAAAAAAGTTATCCAAACTAAGTTTTACTCATGTGGCTTTGCATGAATGAAAAGGGATGGAAATTTAAAGTGGCATATCATATCATATCTGCATGTATTATATACTTGATTTATATGCTAGCAAAATATAATGTTATTTTAAAACTTTAAAATAACTTCACTTGCCTTCACGTGCTACGAGTCGAGTGAAAAATTCTTATCATTCAAAATATACACATTAATAAATCATGAAATAAGAAAAATAAGCAGTCAGGTGTCAGATTCATAATGTATGCTTTTTTAGATTCATAATGCATGTGTTAATTCTTAACAGTACTATTTGATTAATTGAAGTTAATCCAAATATCGAACTACGGCCCACAATAAGTTCTTGTTGGAAGCTCAAACTGGAATGGCCTGGTCGTATCCATTTTGGGCCTACAAAGGCCCAACCAGTCATGTATTTTTTCTTATCGCATATATTTTCTTGACTATACTTATTTATGTCAAACAGTGAAATGGAAAAAATATTTTTACGTTTCGATAATTTATACTTATTTATTTAATAGATTAACTTATTAGTAACCATTTTTTTATATTTTTTAATGAGTCAAAACCAATCCAAATCACTAACATATTAAACTTAGGCTGAGTTGATATTTTTGACTCAATCTAGAATGGACCAACTCAATTCAAATCAATTCTTTTAGAGTTGAGTATAAGTTGGGTTATATTAGCTTAGTTTGACATATTTAGCATTCAATTATCTAATGTCAAAGCCAGAAATTGCTAAACCCTTACCAACTTCCTTCACATTCTACATCTTCTCTCAATCCTCAAAGTTGATATAGCCATGCCACCCAAATCCTACCATGCAAGCACCCTACCCACCATTATGGATAACCCACGTGGAACCACCAAAACCACCACACAATCCCTCCTACCCCAACTAGTACACGTGTCCTCCATCCAGGTCAACCATCCGCTGTAATTATTATTTTTTTAATTTCAAAGGACGCATGTCTCACATTGTTTGGTTTCATTTTTTTTCCCCACTATTTATATATTCACCTGTTTCTAAGTTTTCTAATAAACTAATAGCAAGGGACTTCAGTTTGTGGCCATGAATTTGGAATGCAGTTCAAATCACAGTGTTTTTATACCCGTGAAAGGAATTATTAGCCTGTATCAGAAAAGGTTTCTAAGGAATTCAGCATCATTTTTTTGTAGTATTCGATTTAAATAGCCGAGCAATATTGTCTTTCGGCCTTAATTTCACCCACTTACATTTTTGAGGTACGACAATATCATAACGCGTGACCTTATCCAACACTGTCTCATCTCCTTTTGCCCTTGCCCTATCTGTTTCAAATTCTCACCTTCACGTATTTCCGTAAAAGTCTGCATTTCTAGAATATATGTCCACATGCATGTGTTCCACGCATTGCAGTAAACAGAAGAAAAGTCTTACATGACTTCCTCCGTTACCGTAGGCCGGGCTAGTTCTTTCTTTCTTTCTTCTTTTTCTTTCTCTCTTCATTTGTGAAAAGAAGTAAATGAAGGACTTTTTATTTTGCTAACTGCACCTGCACACAAAGGATATAAAAATTATATTGCCTCGTCAGGGCCTCACTGATCCCGATAGCTAGTCCAAATTTACTTCTTCCGAGTTCACATTGAAGTCAAGTAAGCTCACTATATTATAATAGTTCATTCACATTCAAGTAAAACTGGGAGCACAAGAAATTACTGTAGTGCATATTCAAGAAGGGGAACCACAAAATAAGAGCCCGGAGGTGAGGGAGCACAAGGACCACGAAACATCGAGATGCATCACGCAAAGCTAAAATAAAATAGTGCAAGAAAGAGCGGGTGAGAAGTCTTGTTTAGTTGTCTTGGGATCAAAGGACACCTGATAAATCAATCTAAGTAATTTTTCTCCTAGATTCCATATCTCCTGGATGGACACCCGGCTATTTTTTGTACCTAACACATGTCCCATATATGGCATTGTCTTTTAATCACTTCTCTATTTGTTGTCAAAGCATCGGTTTTCAGATCCATACATACCTGCCAATATAAGTTCTAAGAGAAAAAGGAAAATACTGAACATTGATTAAGAAAGTTAAAATGAAGATTTACTGTACAGCATAATTTTTTAATGCTACTCTTAACGTAGTTTTAAATAAATTTAGTCTGTGTTTACTGTTTTTTTTAACTTGTACTGGTAAGACATTAGTTAATGGAAGAGAAAAGAAAGAAAAGAAAGGAAGGAAGGATTAGATAACAAGAAGATGAGTGGGAAGCATGTGCTTAGCCCAGTGGAAGTTTACAGAATGAAAGACAGCCAGCTTGGAATCCCTTAAAGAGTGTGAAATAAATTAGAATCAAAGGACGTAGAAACGCCACATCCCCACTAGTCCACCTGCCACGTTTCGTACGTCTGCTCCTTCTTTAATCGGAATTCATTAAGGGATTAAAATAATTTAAATAATCAAGTAATAGCTAGAATCTTTGATTATTATACAACTCCCTCCAAGATCCTGACTTAGCTGTGTGGAGATTTCTTGCTTTTAAGTATAGGGAATAATCCAACCTTTATGTTTGCATGTGTGTGTGTGTTTCGTTGTTAAATGTGAAGCTTTTTTAGGAAAGCGACTACCTAGGGCTTTGCCTTCCAATTGAAAGCTCAGCCCTTAGTTTCTTTATGCCTTTTTTTTTTTTCTTTTTTTTTTTTTTTTTTTTTTTATTTGACTACACAACCTTTGCCTCTTTTCACCAATGGGGGTTTAGTAGATTGCGAGTTACTTTCCTAACACAAAGGCACGCGCTGACATAAACCTTTGTTTGGTCGTTAGCCAATGACACTGCTTCGGTTAGTGCGTTATGGGGTGATTGGCTCGTGTAGCGTAGGGTGCGTGAGCCATTTTGCCTTCATTAATCTTGAAGTTAGAGCTCAATTAAGCTAAGTCAAAGGTGACCAATGGCCCAAATTATGGCGCAATTCAGGGGCTGTTGAAAACTAGGTCTATAGCTAAAAAACTTTTAATAAAAAAGTGAAAGAAGGAAACTCGTTGTTAAGTTGCACAAATATGACTGGATTTTACATTATTAAAAAAAGATACCCACTGACATTAAATTAAGCACGTATTTAGAGGCTAAAGCGTGAAACGGATTAGTATGGAAGGAGGGAAACATGGAAGAGAACTGTGTGTGGCGCATACAACACAAACAAATTTGACCCCGCGATGATGACATTGCTCACATGCATATATCCTTATCATCACATCATTATCCATATTTTTATGTGTGTACATGAATGGGAGGCAAAAATAGGACCAATAGGCTCCATATTTGTGTGTTTGATAACACAGATATTAGATGCCATCATATGTATATATCAATTACGGCTGATGATAATAATAAATATACTATTAGTATCATGGTCTCCGGAGAAATTTTGTATGAGATTTCTGGTGTGTATTAAGGTGGTAGAGAAGTGTTTCGTAAAAATTGGTCATGTGTTTGAGTTGTTATGTTGGACCTCATGAATCCATGGAATGTGCTGAAACAAAAAATTGAGGAAAACGGGACCACTAAAGTACTACTGAATCGTGTCAAATTACTTGTCGAAAAGAATGAGGTGGAAAGATTAAACAGAGTAGCTAGTTATAATTGGATATAATTTGTTGAGATCCAGGGCACATCGAATTATGGATTAGTTTAAGTGAGTTTAAGGAAATATGATATTAATTCCATAATGAAGGGAATGCAGTGTGATTAGCCAGGGTGTGTGAATGAAAATCTTGACAAGAATACCTGATGAGCAAGGTTGATGAAAGTTGGAAGATGGGAAACAGAGGGTGTAGGTGTCGGGATAAACATGACACCCACTTGTTTAAGCCTTTTTTAGAGTAGTTGATTGAGTAGTTTAGTTAAAGTCAGAATTATTAGACTGACAAACAACTCAAAAGCATGAGCAAGGGAAACCCCGTCCGTGCCACGCGCATATTCTTTGGCATATATTATCCATTCTCTATTAAACAAAACCCCAATTAATTAAGCACGAAATCAACTTGATCTGTGCCTTGCAGAATACATATATATAAACTTAGGAGCGAATCTCTCCGTTTCTCTCTCTCTCTCTCTTTTCTTTTTTTCACTGCTGACCATGCTCTATGCACCTTCATCCTTATCCTTTATTACCACCACCTTTATCTTTACTTAAATCCAGTTATAAACTCTAGTAAACTTGACGAGGCATTCCCGCTTTGCAATCTCATCTTATCTTATTTTACCGAAAACAAATACGTCTATTGTACCCACCATTGCCATAATCCCAACTTTCCCTCTCACAAATGGAAAAATGACAAAACTCATCCGCTACTCACTTTTGGCCTGAAAACGATGTCAGGATATAATAATAACTACAACAATTAAACATCCATCCCAATCTGTGCCCCATGGCTCCTGACACTGTTGACGAATTCCCCATGCACTTTCTAGCTTTCTGGTCACGGTTCATTGAATCCACCCTAATGAATTGGGTGTTGTCTTGTTTTGACAACGAGCCTTTGTCTTTCCTCTTTGTAGGGGAGACGCTTTCACCATATTAGGTAACTTTTTCCTAGTAAGTTCTAACCCCCTCCCTATCCCTATGCAGTAGTAAAACCAATCACATTTATGTATCACAAGGGTCACAAACGGACGCAAAAATATGTAAATATGGAATGGATGTTGAGTGTAGGCGATCATGCGTGGCGGCTACAGTTCGTATAGGGGTATAACGAAGAAGAGGATCGTATAGTGATACTAGTGGCGTATACTGATATTAGTGGCGGTTTAAAGTCCTAAAGCGAATTAAAAAAAGTGAGAGTTTTTTAAATTAATAAAATAATTAAAATATAATATTTTATCTAAAATTTATTTTTTTAGTTTTTTATGATATAAAATTATTTATTAAACTATTATAATTAATTTTATTTAAAATATCTTTTTTAATAAATAATAAAATTAATCTGTTTTTTTAGATATTGTTGATTTTAAATAAGATTTTATTAATATATATTTTAAAAAAAAATTCAGCTGAAATAGCTGATACTTAAATTATTAACATTATTCTATATGTTATATATATATTTGAAAAAAAATTATTCTTTTTATATAATTAAGAATCTCAATTGATTTATTATTTTATAATCCTATAATATCCTTTAATATAGTTAATTATGAAAATAAATATAAGTCATCATGATTTAACAAATTATCATGTTTCAAACATTTTTCAAGGTTTAAGATTTTTATTTTAAAGATACACAACCCAATAACTTTACCTTTTTAATACTAAATAAAAAACCGAAAATATCTTAATATATTTTAAATTGTTCAAATCTATTTTGGAGTGTCCTAATCATAACTTCATTTTAAATATTTTTATATTATTTTTTTACGACTAGTTTTCTTTCCACAAAACTTAGGCTCTATATCCATTCTAAATGTATTTTTAAATCTATTTTCTCTATATGTTTCAAAGAATGAAATAAAAATTTTTAATTGTTTCATAGTCATATTAATACACATATCTTTTGATTGTAAATTTTTACTAATTATAAGAAGACATATATTTTCTAATTTATTTTTTTGTTTATTTTTATAGATTTATTCATAGTCCCTTTGTATGATTCAACAAAAAATTCAACTCTTTTTTTTTTAAGTTTTAAATAATTGATTCAAATTTTCTAGTTGACATATTTGTATATTTTTATATCAAAATAAAAACTATAATATATATCATTCTGAATATAACTTATAAGTATATAAAATGATACTAAGTTAAAAAAATAAAATCTGAGTGTCAAGACAATGAACTTAATCATAGTATCTTGTCTTGAAGTTCCAAGTCTCCTACCTACTATCTTTTCATCCTGTCATTTGGTAAGTTTTTAAAAATAATTTATAAATTCTAAATTCTCTTCTTTGAATCTATACAAATTATTTTAAAATTAATTAAACAATAATAAAACAAAAAAAAAGATTGAGATTAATTCATCAATCTTATATTATTTTTACCTAATATTGATGCACTAAAAAAATAAAGTAAATACAAACTCTTTCTCAATCAATCTAATGAAAACAAATTGAAATAATAATATTATGGAAGAAAGAAGAGATGAAGATAAGTGAAGAAAGAAAGACAGAAGTGAAAGAGTCAAATAATGAAAGAATATGTAAAAAAATGAAATGATGTCAATCTGTTTGAATATAGGAAAGAGATAAAAAAAATTAAAAAATTTTGATATTTAGGATTCCTTAACTATTCAAATTTTTTAAAAAAATATTATTAATTTATTATAAGAAAGTTTTAATAATATTATTTATTAGATAATATTTATAGTGCTAATATAAATTTAAAATTATTAAATAATATTTATAACACCTATAAAATCTAAAGTCAATTAAAATATTTTAAATTCAATTAAAATTATTTTAATATAATTTTAAAATTAAATATTTTTATTTTATTTTATAATAATATATAAGTATTGGATTTAATGAGATATAAAAAAATTATTTTACCTACTTGGACATTTAGTATTTTTCTCGTTAATACGATAAAACCTTTTATGTATAATAAAAGAGTTCATACAAGAAATTTTAATAACAACAATATAAAAAGAAGTTTGTGTTGTGGCAGTATGAAGATGAATAGAGAGCTTACGCGTGGAGTGGGAATGGAGTGCGTGGTCCCAGTAAAGTGCTTAAGGGGTAGTGACACGCGTTAAGGTGCTTGAGTTGCCCCCATGTGCGTCTCTTTGCTATGGCCAATGCGTCTTTATCGTCATGACCATCACTCTCTTCCCGTGCCTCTGCTTCAACTTTCTGTACTCTTCAACTCCGTCTTCTTAACGAATTAACGGCTCACAACTCAGCTCACTTCTTTTTTTGCTCTTCATCATCACAACAAGACGAAACAACTTCTTTTTTTTCTTTTTAACCTTTTTTATGCCCATTATTCTCTTTCGATACCATTTAGCATTAACACTGTATTCTTATATTTTCTCCTGTTTGTTTATGTTTTTTTTTTTTCCTTTTTCTTATATCATGGTGTGAGGCTAAAATAGCGAAACATGTCATGTGGTGTTTTTTTTTTTATGTCGTTCAAACAACATTTTGGATTCCTCATTTACCAAACCAAGACCAGTTACTTCCAAAGCTGGGATAACCGCCCAAAACGTAAAGCTTGCCACGCAGACACTATTCACTCTCAAAGATACACCATATCAGTATATATTAGAGGATAAGTTTTACCTATTTTAGTGATCTTCTTCTTTTACAAAAGAGATTGTTAATCTTCGTAAATGTATATTAGAGGATAAGTCTCTCAATTAAATACAATATGGATCGATGAAGAGAAATCTCAAATCCCTCTTAATTGTATACAAAAAAATTGTTTAGGATATAAAAATATGTTTTGAATATTTTAAATATTTCAAAATTTGTCTTATTTTTAATATTCTAATTTTAAATTACTTTAATTTTATAATTTGATTACAACTAGCATTTAAACGGGGGTTATAAATCATCACAGCCACACTTTAAACTAAAATTCGAGTATTTCTAAATTGGAAACAATAAAACAATTTAAAAAAAATCGAAATTAGAGAAATTTATAGAAATAAAATATATTTCATGCCGGCCATTGATTAATTAACTTCATCTTTATAAATATTATGTTATATTATAACAAGTTTATATTATTATTGTTTTAAAATGTTATATTTATCCCAAATATACACAAATAAACTTTATCACGATATTATATTCATTCATGGAAGAAAAAGCTAAAATTAATTTTGAATAGAATTGCGGCATGCAAGATTGTTGAAATTGGTACAGGCAGATTTCTTGTTACTTTACATTTTTCCAATCAGTTAGTCATAGCACGACAACACATAATTCGTACAAGTAGATTTTTTCTTACTTATAATTTTGCTTTGATCATAAGGGGTTAATCGACTTGTGGAATTGTTAAAATTTCCTGCAGTTTAATTATGATCAACCGAAGATGAAAAGAACGTGAGATTAATTATAGGAAAAGAGAAAAGTGATTCGAATTGACAATGAGATTTCTTAAAGGAAAACTGTGGATGGTTAAAAAATGACACGATAGGAGGCCATGCAATTTGGTACGACACTGAATGGTGTGGAATGAGTGGTGAGGATAGAGGTGGTACATTGATGATAAAGGAAAAGGTCTGGAACTGCAACAACCTTTGTCTCCATAGGAACCCCTGAAAGATAAGCTAGTTTTGATCATTGCATTGAGAGAGAGAGGAAAAGAATTGGTTTGTGGATGTGAGGGGAATGTAACTTTTTTGCAATTTTCTTTTTTCTGGCCAAGTCACTGATCCCACCGTCTATACTTTTGTGCTAGTTCAACAATCGCGATATGTTAGGATAGAGAAACCTTTTGGAAGGATTACAAAGGGGACAAGCTTTATTTCTTGTCCAGCATTGAATCTGAATATTCTCCTCAACGTTGACTAGATTTATGCCACCTTGCGCTCCCATTTTGTACACCCCAGGGCTACGGCAAAAATTACTAAAAGTAAAAAAATAAAAATAAAAATTCAAAAAGTCAGAAATCTAAAGTGGTGTTGTTTGGTCGTGTTGCGCTTCTCACTTTTTTTTTTTTTTTTTACTTTCACTTATCAATTCACGTATTAATAAAATTCTCATGCTGACAATAAAATTCAAACTCTCATTTTTTTTACAATTTTACGATTCTTACACTTTTGTGGAATAGAGAAAAAAAAATACTTTTATTAAAATTTTTTGTTCATCTAGTTTTAAAACTATTATATTTTGATAATTTATATCTAAGCAATATTTTTGCCAATTTCTTAATAAAATATGATGATGTGACATTTGAGTTTAAAATGTACCTATATGTTGATACGATATTTTATAGAGGGGAGAGACGCTTCTTTTTCATGGTCTACGTGCATTCATTTTTCTTTTCTGAAAAAAGTTAAAATATATTAAAAATACAAAAAACAAAATAGTTACCATGAACCGTTAAATAGAAGAAGAAAAAAACAAATATAAAGGGAAAATTGTAAAAAAACACATTTTAAAGAAGAAAAAGAAACGCATTGTCAATTTCATAAAAAGCAAATATATACTAACAACATAGCGTAATCTGCAAATAACAAAGAGATAAATGCAACAGTGAAATATGGCACATTCACCAAAAGAAGATTGTACATGCTAGTGAAAAACACTTGGACAATTTGATGTCACCTCCTAACCAACAAGAGGTGACATGTAGTGAGGGACCTTGCTTTAATTGGTGTTAGCTCATATGTGATATTGTGGTCGAAATGTATGAAGCGTGATGGTGGTACTGTTATATATGTTAAAGTGAGTTTTTTTATCAGCGGGAAAAACATACATAAAATAAATGGTACAAGGTACCAAAATCCATTTATAATGAAGAGAATGTTCAAACTTATCTAAAACACACCCTACAAAAAGTTGTGGTTAGGTTATATGTTAAAGTGATGTTCGTATAAAACATGCTTGACACAATAAAAGTCCCTGCACTAGTGAGGAGCTTTTAATGTGACCTTAATTTGGGAAAAATGATAAATATGGTATATTGTTTACAGAGCTATTGTTGCAGAAAAAAGCATACGTACTCTTATATTATGTCTGATTTAGATAATGCTATGAGATTAATGTTGGTTATGGTATGTTAATACTGTGATTATATTCAATGTGAATTTCTAATTAACCATTTTCTGCTCTATTATTGTCTTCAGCCAATTAACACCAGTGACTTCTTTACCATCGTGGTTCTCACGTTGCAACATATTACAAAGGTAAGTAACATTAATTATCCACTTCATAGTTGTTGTATTATTGAGTGGAAAATAGCATAATGTTGCTATACTTGATTGATACATTGTCTTTAATGACTTTGTGGAGATGAGTTTGAGAACAAAAGTACATCAACTTTAGGACGCATATATAGTAAATGGGAATCCTTTTTTTGTATTGTCATCCATCATTATCTTTGTCGATTTTGTCGTTATCATCACCTTAATTCTCTTTCAAAGTCAGTTTTTTCTTCTTAAATTTTTAAAATTAATGACACTCGATGTTTGTATAATATCAATCGTGATACTAATATATTCTAGTCGTCTTAATTTCCTTTCCAAGTTTAATTGCATCATTAAATATTTTTATAACTATAGTTTTATAGATTTTGTTATATAAATATACATATAAACATATTTGTTTTTATTTTCCTATATGAAATAGAAAACTGGAGAATTTGTGAGTGTTCTGAGGGGGGAGTGAGTACGTAGGCAATGACGACATGTGTAACAAAGGTTAGAGGGAGGGGGAGACAGAGTGAGATGAAGTTGTTTAATTGGTAATGGTAATGTTCACTCACTCATCTCGAGCCACGCATGGCCTTAACCAACAAAGTTAGAGAGCTTAATTAGTATTAGGGGGAAAAACATATCTCTATATGGAAGTGAGAGGGTACCACCCAATTGGACAACAAAAATAGCTTAGATGTCCAAATCCAGAGGCTAACTTCTCTTAATTGTTTATTAAGCTCCAGGTGCTCAGCTTTGGGATCACAACCCATCCCTCTTTCTTTATTCCAAAAGGGTTGTTAGGTTGGTTGGTGCCCATCTCTTCTCTTCTATTGTCTTCTTTTTCACACACACACCATTGTCATTTTTTGACCTTCTCTTCTTCCTAAATCTCTTATTTAGGAAGTCTAAATAACTTCCCTTTTATACACAAACACAAGCTTTACAAAACCATTCAACCTTTTTGCATACACTGTACAATCTCTTTATCCACCTAATTATCTTCCTTCATTCATCTTCTTATCTTAGTTTTTTAATTAACATTTAATATTTGCACTGCTTTCCCCACTTCTACTTATAATTTTTGAAAAGTGTGCTGCTAATTAAATGTTAAAAATATATGTTTTAAGATGATGCATAATATATTCGACAAATACATCTATGATATTTTCTATAAAATATATGTCGAAGATCATATTTTTTATAGATTATATGTTAAAAATTCTATATCGTACGAGTCGAACAGTTTTGATATAAGAAGAATGTTGAAAATTTCACCTCGACTAAAGATGAAGTATTTTAATAATTTATAAATAGGTGTAAACTATAACTTATAAATTGAATTTTATAAGGTCGAATTAAACTTAAATTTTATTTTTTGATAATATATTTTCAAATTTAGATGCAAAATTAAAAAAAAAATTACATTATTTTTAAAAACACATCAATGGAGGAGTTTATACTTCCATACTCCATTAAATTCGTCCTTACGGATGAATTGATCAAATAAAGGAGGAAAGTATAATTTTTTTAAGGTGCGAGGTAGATATAGCGTATAGAAAAGTTTAAAATATTTTTTTTATTAAAACAAATAGTTATTACTACATAAAAGTACCAGGTTATTCCGAATTTAAATTTGAAGACCAATTTAAAATATATAATTTAATACTTTTCGTACCAAATATTCGTAAATACACAATGAAAACCACTTATTATATGCCCCGTACGTATAATTTTCCTACGGTCTATTGTGATGCGTCCCTACGTATTTTATTTGCTGGTGTGGCTTGAGTCTTGACAGGTATTAAATAATAAACAGTAAAACCGGAATGGCACATTTGTAAATATATGTAGAAGTTGGGGCATTTTGGTAGAATGCATTATTCAACATCCTTGAGCACAAACCAAGTGAACAGGCATCATTCAGCTATAAATATGCGTAAGGTCTATGTTGTCTCTCTAAAAACATATCCTCTTTTTAAGGAGAAGAAAACATCACACACTGGTTTTGAGATCGAAGAGATCGAAGCCAGTGAGAGCGATCGAGCTAGTTTGCTAGGAACATAACACACCATACCACAATGAATCATCGACCTTTCCAAGACCACATGATGTTCATCTCTCAGCTATACCCCGCTGATGCACCATACACTCAAATAATTGCTCAACAAGGTTAGAATCCATGCTCAAACGTTGCTCTCGGCTACTTCATGGACCTTGTTTTTAACTTGTGGTGTCTGTGGTTATTTTTTTCAGGGGAGAGTAAGAAGCCGAAACGCCGTCGTAGTAAGAAGAACAAAGGAGGGGAAAACGGTGCCTCGGAAGCCAACAAGAAGAGGAAGCTTAGTGCGGAGCAAGTTAATCTACTTGAACAGAACTTTGGAAATGAGCATAAACTTGAGTCTGAGAGGAAAGACAGGCTCGCATTGGAGCTTGGTTTGGACCCTCGTCAAGTTGCAGTGTGGTTTCAAAACAGAAGGGCTCGCTGGAAGAACAAAAAGCTCGAAGAAGAGTACTCAAACCTTAAAAAATCCCATGAAGCCACCTTGCTCGAGAAATGTCGATTGGAGACTGAGGTATACCTCTTTTTTTTTTTCTTCTTCTCTCGTTTAGTTCTTTCAATATACTTTGGTTTTTCCTAGAAAATTATTCTGAACGAAGTATATTTAAAAAAATGAAATCGTACACAATTAGCAAGTGAGAGCCATTTGATTGGCCCATATTGGTTCTTGTGCTTAGGAAACTTTTTTGGAAAAAGAAAAAAACTGTACTGAGAGTATGACTTTATGGCCTAATATTGTGGAAACTGAAAGCAGAAGTGGAGGTAGTACGCTGGCTGGAGAGTCTGAAATTGAAATTTGTTTGTTTTCAACCAATCAATACTTTGTATTGAAGCACCACACAGTTTACACTCAACGAACCGATAGTGTGTCATTTTCTTATCTGAAAACAGAAACGTCAATTTCGGGTTGTATGTCAGCACGTTACATCTGTGTTGGCCTAGACAATTTTGTATTCCCTATTCTTTCTTTAACTCTGTAAGTCGTCTCTTTATGTATTTGTTTAGGAATTTTGTTGGAGTAGTTTAATTCCGTAAATGTTGAAAGAGATGTAGAAGTCTTCGCATGCAAGCGGTTCTTCAGGGCAAAGCAAAAGGAACCCCAAGAGTGAGAAAAAACAAAAGAGAAAAAAGAAGAAAGTGGAGGAAAGCGGAAACTAAGACCCACCATATGAACGTGCGCATATGAGCTCTGGGCTCGAAGAAACCTAAGTCACACTTGAGTTTTCAGCCATAGATAAGTCATGTGAAAAAGAAAAAAAATAAAACAAACAAAAGAGGAAAAGCCACTAACAAAAGGAACAGCAAACTGCCACCTTAGTAGACAACAAAAGGCACTGTTTCTTCCATTTGTTCGATAAGCTCCGTACAATATTATTAGGACAACTCACGTTGGGCCTGGAGGCCCAGTTACGAAGAAGACACGTACCATGTGTTACCACGTGAAATGCCATTAGTCTCAGATCAATACCTCTCATGTGTCTTTATTTAGATATATTCCCCTAACAGAGCCTTATCTTTGGTTAGATATTATTATGACATTAAGTTATAGCATGTGAAATGAAACATTTGGTTGCAGGTATTGAAGCTGAAAGATCAACTTTCTGAGGCGGAGAAGGAGATTCAGAGGCTGCTAGAGAGTGCTGAAAGAGTTCCAAGTAACAGCTCTAGCTCGTCACAGTCACAGTCACAATCACAATCTATGGAGGCGGTGGACCCACCATTTTTTGGGGTGTTTGGAGTTGATGGATATGATGATGATGTATTTTATGGGCCCGAGACTCACTGCATCAACAACGCCTTGGAATGGATTAATCTGTATATGTAAACCAATAGGAGTTTAGAATATTGTAGATAATGTGAATGATCCAATGTATATTGTTCCTAGCTAGGTAGCTAAGTGTGTTTGCTTGACTATGGTTTGGAATTGGAAAGTATCCATTAACATAATAATTTGCATTTTGACCCTAAATCTTCCTTTCTTGCAACGTTAGTTCGTGTCAGCTATGAAGACATAGTGGTGCCGTGTGTTTCTTAATTTTACAACAGAATAATAATTGAGCTCGCTTGTGCTGACTTTCATTGTTATTCAGGGGAAAGAAGGTAATACACATGCAGAAAAAAGCAAAGAATAAAGACAAACTGTTCATCGTTTTGATAACAGGGGAATATATTAACTATTCACCGTTCCCGTTCCCCAATATTTCTTTTTCTTTCCTTTTCCCCTTACATAAAACGTTGCTTGCATGCATTTATGAACATCTTATTATTTAATCTGTAAGTTGTGTCTGAGTAACTGCGAGATATTTTATTCCATTTGTTTTTATATTTAATTATTATTTGGATTTTTTAATTGTTGAAGATCTGATCATAATTTATCAATACTTATGTCTATGAGATATCATGATATATAATTACTTTCTAGCTGTCAAATGAACAAGTCGATAGAACATAAATTATTATTATTTTCAATTATATTACCATCTTCTTTTAATTTATTGAGTTTCACTTTAACAATAAATTGATATTAAGAACATTTATCTTTAAGAGTTGAGAGAAACCCAAATAGAGGGAGATACATACATAGTGAGCTCACTATCACCTTTTAATAGTGAGGAATATGAGTTATGGAAAATAAAAATGAACAATCATCTTGAAACATTGGATCTTAGAAAATAATAAAAGAAAATTATGATGTTCATGAATTGTCTGAAAATCCAACCATAACTCAAATGAAATATTATAAGAAGTTGGAGACAAAAGAGGCAAAGGTAAAAACATTATATTTTTTCTTCTATGTCAAAAAATAATTTTACAAAAATTATGAATTTCAAATATGTCACAGATTTTGGATTATCTCAAGAAAGAATCTAGCTGTGAAAGGACCACATACATGCAAGTGCTCAATTTGGCTAAAGAATTTAAGATGCAAAACATGAAAGAGACATACAATTAAAAATTATGTTGATAGGTTGATAAGTGTAGCAAATACCAACCTCTCAAGTAGACCTTTCCTAATGAAAAAATTGTTCAAAAATTTTTGGTAAAAATTGTTCAAAAACTTTTGGTTACTATACCAGAAAATTTTTAGTAAAACACTATCATCTTAGGAGAATGGTAAATTCTTTAAAGACTCAAGAACAAATAAGAATGATGAGAAGAATAAAAAGAAAGAAGACTCCAACAATCATTAAGGTGAAAACTTTTACATATCTACATTGAAAATGTTAAATTTATCACAATTGTTTTACCCATTAAAAACCTCTCTAATTTTTTTAATAGTGTTTGGATGACTAATTTCAAGGAGTTTAATTTCATATAAATTTAAACCTCTTTTATTTAAATGTCTCACATTTTAAAATGTTTTTCTATGAAGTAGATTAAATTCTTATGTTTTAAAATCTTAGTTTTGATAAGATTACTTAATTTTTAAGTATATAAAAATTCAAATATATATATATATATATATATATATATATATAATATTTTTTAATTTTATATATTT
>Ga0209489_103500_pt1 | contig 30458 bp, 36 predicted proteins | sample SiratrowhiteBW_FD_187527 | JGI IMG/M metagenome (GOLD analysis project Ga0209489, IMG submission 187527) | Root nodule microbial communities of legume samples collected from California, USA - Siratro white BW (SPAdes) (version 2) | ecosystem: Host-associated > Plants > Roots > Nodule | place...
TTATATATATATATATATATATATATATATATATGTTTGGCATATTATCTATTTTTTTGTTTTATATATTTCTGAAAACAAGAGAAAAATAAAGAAAATAAAACAAAATAATTGAAAAACAAAAGAAAATCAAAAAGCAATTTAAGAAACTTTTTTTTTCGAGAATTGGTCAGAAACAATTTATTTTCACCTGGACGAAATTGGGTGTTGACAGCTGCCCCTCTTTACTTAAATTTTACTGGATAATTTGAAAATTAAAATTTTCATATTATCAAGGTGAAAGTTAAGTAAAGATAGAAACACTAATTTCGTCCGACTTGAAAAAGAAAAACAAAGTTTCAAGCATCTGGATCACTCCTCAAAAGAAGGGTCATCGTTTGAATAAAGAAAAAGTAAAAGGGAGGTCGAGACCATTACAAAGTAGAGGGCCATGCACCGTCACGTGCAGAAAAGTAAAAGTGAGGTCGAGACCATTACAAAGTAGAGGGTTAGACACCGTCACGTGCAGAAAGGTAAAAGTGAGGTCGAGACCATTACAAAGTAGAGGGTCACGCAGCCTCACATGCTGAAAAGTAGAAGTGAGGTCGAGACCCATTACAAAGTAGAGGGCAAGCACCATCACGTGTTGAAAAGTAAAAGTGAGGTTGAGGCCATTACATATTAAATGGTCACGCACCGTCACGTGTGGAAAAAATAAGAGTGAGGTTGAGACCAGTACATAGTAGAGGGCTACGCATCGTCACGTGCACAAATGTAAAAGTGAAGTCGAGACCATTACATAGTAGAGAGCCACACATCATCACATGCAGAAAAGTAAAGTTTGAGACCTTGTTTCGCAAAGTGTCCCATTTGAAAAAGGTTTGAAAGAAAGTTTGAACCAATCCAGAGGAGGGGATCTCTATTTGAAAACGATTGAAATTTACAGGCGAACATCTGGTGAATGCCGAAATGAATTGAATAATGCATGTTTTGAGATGAGCACAAACTTATTTTTCATGTTTGTTTAAATGAGAATGCATGTATGAATGCATGAGATTCTATTTTGATTTTTTTTTAATAAGAATGCATGGATAAATGCATAAAACTCTATTTTTGATTTTTGTTTGAATGAGTTCATGAATGCGTGAGACTCTATTTTTTTTTTATTTACTTTTTTGGCATTGACATTACTTTTTGAAAATGAGAGATGTTGCAAATCCTGAAGTTGAAATTGGGACATTATTGACTTTTCCCTTTAAAACAATATTTAATGCATGTGTTTGAATCCATAGGTGAATGAAAAATGTGGGAGAGAAAGTTGAAGAGGCTTGAAGGAATTTGGGATTGCACACCCTCAGATATGTTATCATTCAAATGCCCCTCTAAAAGGAAAAATCCATGTAAGGTGCGAAACAAAATCTATACTAGTTTTGATGTAGTAGTGGGTAGACTAGGTGGAGTGTGGATTACTTATCTACTGGGTGGAATGAAGATTGATTGGTGCAGCATCATATAGAGAAAAATTGTATCCCTAAAAAGAGTGAACAAATGGAAACTGCCCCAATTTAGATGTGCAAGGGTGAAGGAAAGGTCTAGATGAAAGGTGATTTGGATTTTTGCAAGGTAGAAGGAAAGGATTGCCCCAGTATCGGGTTTTCTTAGTTGGTTTGTCTTCGGTTGACTTATTGGTTTATAACAGAGGATCATCTTCTACTAGAGACATTTAAATCATCTCTCTCTTTTTCTCTATGTTTTTTTACTTTTGCCCCCTTTTTTTTGACCGAGTTGTTAGTCACATCCTTATGTCATAGGGTTAAGCTTTGAAAATTATAGTAATCAGTCCTCAATCAATATAGACTTTATTAGGCTTGTAACATGGCCAGGGGTTGAAAGGCTGTCAAGAAAAGGATATGAAGGCTCAAAAATTATTTGTTGGACTTTAAAATTTTAGCGCAAGGATCATCAGCCACGTTTTATGAAAAACAGTCAAAGTTTTCCTTTCTAAACACCCCATTCTTTTCACTACTCCTTTTCATTCATTTTCCATTTTTTTTTCTTTGTGATGATATTTCCTGAATTCTCATCACCCTTTGATTGATTTATTTTTTATTTGAATTGTGAACCTTGACCGCAATTTCATATTTGTGATGATCCTTGCTTAGGGAAATTTTGAAAATAGATGTTTTTCTTTTTGCTCAAGAAGGGTGCAATGTTTATGTATTTTTCTTTTTTTTTTTTGGATAAAGAAAACATGGCCATATGTCATTTCAAATCATGATTGCACTATTTTCAAAAAGCTTAATCTTGAGACAAAATTCGACGACTCCCAACACATGTCATTTTTGCTTTTTTGACTTCTTGACTTTTTATTTATTTTTGTTATTTTTTATCGTCCTATCTTTTGCTTAAATCACCCTTACGGGTTTTCAATTTAACGGACTTTCATTATTTGATTGCCCCTGGAGATTAAAGATTAACCATTCGGCCAACCGAGTGAAACTTGACCTTTCTGCCCCAATGTGATACTCTCATTTTGTTATTCTGAGGGATGGTGATAGCTATTGGGGCAAATCCTTTCATTTCGAGATGAAAGGATGCTAGGGGATTTCAAGCAACATACATGCAAATGTTTCGTTGGAAATTGTCAACTTTTGTCTCTTCTTAAATTGTGAAAATGCAACATCCTTGTGTCTTTAGTTATATATATTTTTTTCTTTTTTCTTTTTGTCATGAATTCAAAGATTATATTAGAGAAAACAATTAACTCAGTCATACAAATTCTTTTTCTTCTTATTTCCATTTTTCTTTATTCTCAAGACACCCTTTGAGACTCGTCCTTGGTGGTGACAAGTGAGAATCTGTAGCATATCCCTTGGTGCAACAAAATATGTGCTCATGCCTTTTCCTTTTTCTATTACTCGGTGTGACAAAAATGCGTAAATCAAAAAGATAGAAAGAGAGAAAATTATACAAACAAGTGTTTCCATTGAATATTGCAGTCAATCAGTCAATGCCAATATTTTACATGCGTTCCTTATCATTACATAATCATATTAGGCGTAAAAATTCTTGACTATATCCGAGTTGACAGGTAGAGGTAACTCATCCCCATTCATCCTCGTGAAGATTAGTGCTCCTCCTGAAAGGGTCTTTTTCACAGCATAAGGGTCTTCGTAATTTGGGCTCCACTTCTCTCTTTGATCTTTCTGAATCGGCATGAACTTTCTTACCACCAAATCGCCTTCTTTGAACTCTCGGGGGAGAACCTTCCCATCAAAAGCTTTCTTCATCCTTCTTTGATACAGCTGGCCATGACTTATAGCTGTTAATCTTTTTTCACCGATAAAGTTGACTTGATCTCTCTGTGTTTGTATCTATTCCACTTCTTTTAGTTGAGCTTCCTTCAACACTCTCAGAGAAGGGATTTCGACTTCAAAAGGGAGTACCGCTTCCATCCCATATACCAACAAAAATGGTGTTTCCCTAGTTGATGTCCGGACTGAAGTCTGATATCCATGTAAGGCAAAAGGGAGCATCTCGTGCTAATCCTTATAAGTTATAACCATTTTCTAGATGATATTCTTTATATTCTTATTTGCTGCCTCAACTGCTTCATTCATTTTTGGGCGGTAGGGAGGGAAGCTGTGGTGTTGACAGTGACAATCTTGCTAGGCAACCCATACCTACATATCAATTCTTTCCTCATGAATTTTGCCACTACTTTTCTTGTCACATTGGCATAGGAAGCCACTTCCACCCACTTGGTAAAGTAATCAATTGCTACCAGGATGAAACAATGTCCGTTTGATGCTTTTGGCTCTATAACCCCAATGACATCTATACCCCATATAGAGAAAGGCCATTGCACAGTCAAGACATTCAAAGTTGTTGGCGCAACATTAAAATTATATGCATACACTTGACATTTGTGGCATTTCCTCACATGTACGCAAAAATTGTTCTTCATGGTTAACTAGAAGTAACATGCCCTCAATATTTTCCTAGCCATAGAATGGCCATTCATGTGAGTCTCGAAAGTTCCTTCGCGAACTTCCCTCAAGATCAGCTCTGCTTCTTTGGCATCGACACATTTGAGGAGTTATCTCAATTTCTCTTATACAACACATCTCCATTCAATGTGAAGTTTGCGGCCAATCTTCTTAAGATCCATTTATCATTCTCAGTGTCTATTTCAGGATATTCACGATATTTGAGGTATCGCTTGATATCAAAATACCAAGGTTTGCCATCTAGTTCTTCGGTAATGAAATGGCAGTAAACCGGGTGTTCGTGACACTTCATTTTGATTGTTGGCAACCCTCCCTCTTGATTTAGTTCGAACATGGACGATAAGGTAGCGAGAGCATCAACCAGCTAGTTTTATTCTCGCGGAATGTGGTTGAATACTATGGCATCAAAATACTCCATTAGTCCTTTGATATATGCTTGATATAGAACCAATTTTTGATCCCTAGTCTCTCACTCTCCCTTTATTTAGTGCATAACCAGTGCCGAATTACCATATACGTTTAAGAATTTTACTTTAAATTCTATGGCTGCTCGAATCCCCATAGTGCAGGCCTCATCACTGGTATATATTATTTTTCCGGAGAGATAAGCATTGCTCATATACCATGGCCTAATGCATTAGATGCTCCATCAAAGAACAAAGTCTAGGTATTTTGAACATCGTCCTCTTCAATTGTAGCAAATACGGAAAAAATATCCTCATCTGCGAAACCAAGCTGCATGGGTTGATAATCTTCAATGGGCTAAACAATCAACCCAAGCATTGCCTTTGATAGCCTTTTGGGTGACATACAATAAATCATATTCTGATAATAACATTTGCCAATGAGCTATCCTCCCTATGAGAACAGACTTCTCAAAGATGTACTTGAGTGGATCTATTTTGGATATTAACCATGTCATGTGGCTTAACATATATTGTCTTAATTGATGAGCTACCTAAACCAAAGCACAACAGGTTCGTTCTAACGAAGAATATCTTTGCTCACAATCCGTGAACTTCTTGCTCAAGTAATAAATGACATGCTCTTTTCTGCCTGTTTCATCGTGTTGAATTAGAACACAATCCATTGACTCATCTAGTACTATCAAGTATAAAATAAGAGGTCTCCCGCGACTGGCGGACACAGTATTGGGGGCTCTTGTAGGTACTGTTTATTTTTGTCAAAAGCTACTTAACAGTCTTCATTTCATTGCATGACTTGGGTTTTTCCCAACAACTTGAATATTAGCTCACAAATTGCTGCTAACTGGAGATAAATCTAGCAATATAGGTTAACCTTCCCAGGGAAAGCCGAACTTCCTTTTCGGTGCGACGATGCGACATTTCTAGTGTTGCTCTCACTTTGTCCGGATCCACCTCTATTCCTTTTTGGCTAACAATAAATCCCAATAATTTTCTTGATTTCACCACGAAAGTACACTTTGCTGGGTTCAACCTAAGTTCGTATTTCCTTAATCGTTCAAACAACTTCTTTAGGTTGACAAGTTGTTCCTCTTCTGATCTAGATTTGGCGATCATATTGTCGACATAAACTTCAATTTCTTTGTGCATCATGTCATGAAACAATGTCAGCATTGCCCTTAGATATGTTGCCCCAGCATTCTTGAGCCCAAATGGCATCACCTTATAACAGAAGGTTCACCATAGTGTGATGAAGGTAGTTTTTCCTAAGTTTGTGGGTGTCATTTTAATTTGATTGTATCCTAAGAATCCATCTATAAATGAGAACAGTGCAAACTTAGTCGTGTTGTCCACCAGAGTATCAATGTTCGGTAATGGAAAGTTATCTTTTGGGCTAGCCCAATTTAAATCTCGATAATCTACACACATTCGGACCTTCTCGTCTTTTTTCGATACTAGAACCACATTTGCCACGCATTGAGGATATTTTGCTAGAGCCAAAAATCCCGGGTTGAACTATATTTCTACCTCTTCTTTTATTTTCAATGACACTTCTGGCTTCATCCTTCTCAACTTCTGCTTAACTGGAGGGCATTCTGGTACGAGATGTAGCTTATGTTGTACTATGCTAGAGTCTAAACCTGGCATGTCTTGGTAGGACCAAGTGAAAATATCCTTGAATTCTTTTAAGAGAGCATACGATTGTCCCTGTGTCTCTTCAGTCATGCCAGTACCGATTTTGACCTCTTTTATTTCGCCCTCTTCCTCAAAATTGACAACTTCCACATCCTCTTGATGGGGTTTCATTTCCCTTGCTTCTTGTTCTATTAACCTCAACAATTCAAGAGAGGGTTCCTAGTTTTCTTCATAATCATCTTCCATATACGAAGGGAGTGTAAAATTAGGATATGGGATATCGACATTGGTATTTTCAAAACATTCATGGATACATCTGCATTATTCAATTTTGAGAAAAATAAATAAATAAACAAATAAAAGAAACACGCATAGAACAAAACGAAAACACAAATTTATAACTAAAAATATGCATCAAAGTCACACTGAGTTTTTCAAAACAGCTAGTTTGCACACATGATAAACCCATAACACAAAGATAGCCATAAAATATTAAACTTCATCACTACTAAAAACCATTGGAACATCCATAGATTCCCAATTGCTAAGCCTTGCACCGGGAGAGCAGGGGCGCACAAAATCCAAGTCTTCTTCTTCGAGTTTCTTCTCAATGCCACTTGATCTGTATTTATCCAACCCATGCTTCGGAAACTTCGTCATATATTGCATAGGGTGATTCTCCCTGTCTTTGGCTCACGCCCTTCCAGCCTGGCCAGGTTTCTTTCTCGTTTTTCTTCCATCGTCCGCTTCCTGTCTCCCTTAGTAGGTTTGTATCCCAAGACGTATCTATTATTGTTCTCGGCCAATTGTAGAGGGAAAATAGATCCCTTACCATCCTTGCCTAATCCCTTCACGTATTTGTAACCTTCTCTCATCATCGTTTTCACCATTATTAAAGAGGCACTTGACAGGTAAGGGGTTATTTGAAAAGGCTCAACATATGCAATGTTGACAATTTCCAAGGCCTAGAAGGATGTTTCTAGGGCCTCTTCAGTAGCTTCTGCATATCGAGTAGTCGTCGATTCACTTACTAAAATATCCTCCTCACCGGATACTAGTATGAGCTTATCGTCCACCACAAATTTAAGCTTTTGATGTAAGGTAGAGGACACAACCCCAACAGAATGAATCCATGGTCGCCCTAATAAACACCTGTATGCTGGAAGTATATCCATCCCCTAGAATAGTACTTCGAAAGTGCAGGGTCCAACCTGGATTGGCAATTCAATTTATCCTACTACCTCTCTTCTGCTCCCATCAAAATCTCTCACAACCATGAGACTGGGACGCATATGGGCTCTCTTACAAGGAAGCTTATCGTGTGTCGCTTTTGGCATCACATTCAAAGATGAGTCATTGTCAATGAGCACTCGTGCTATGACATAGTCTGATGGAAGAAGGTCCCACAACATTAATCAAAGGATAAAGAAGCAAAGAGCAAGAGGGTAAATAAAGAGCTTTCCAAAATATTGCGCCCATCTCAGGCCGTTTGGGCTTTCAATCGAGTCCAAATGCAAAAATGAAGAAATCACTTTGGAGAAAATAGAGTATCAAGTAGAAGTCCTCTAATTTGTATAAACTGTTTAGAATAATTTAGAATAATTTAGGCCTTGTATTTGGGCCAAGTAAAATAGATTTGGACTTTGTATTTTTAGGCAATGTAGTGTAACTGTTGGGAGAAGCTCACTCCTTGTGCCACTTGTCATCACCCTGTGAGAGCCTTGGGGTGAAAGCTAGGTTTGAGAAGCTTGTCATAGAAGCTAAGGTTAGAAACTTGTCATAGAAACTAGGGTTAGCTAGCTTCCCATACAAACTTCTTCCTCTCTGGCACTCTATAAATAGAGGTGTCGTGCAATGTAATTTTCAAGCTTGATTGTATAATAAAATGTTGGCCATTCTTCAACTGATTTGTCACATTTCCTTTTGAGCCTTCTTCTCCAAGAAGCCTTGAGGAACACTTGGTTGTTGGCCCAACGTCCTCCAAGACACTTTCATCCACTAGTTCATCCATTACTTTAAAGCTTCCTTGTAGGTTCTTCCACACTCTTGCACTTGTATAGTTCTTTCTTCCATTTCCATTGCTTCCCCATGCTTTGAGGAGTTCTTCTTTTGCTTTGTTTGGTGTAAAAGCCTCTTCCTATACTACATGAAGTGTAGCACGTGCAAGAAGCCATAAGCACCAAGGAGCTCTTCTATCATTTAGTATTTATGAGCTTTGGTCTTCAAGAGGAGAGTTCTTGATCCTTTTATTTTTTTGTTTTAGCTTTTTCGTGTTGTATACCACTGTTTTTACATGTCTTGGTTGTTCTGTACCAATTAAATGTTGTGTTCTTGAGTTTAAATAGTTCAAATAACATCAATTGTCTTGAACCATCCAAGAATCATGGGTCTAGGTGTTCTTGTTGTGTGTTGAAACTATTTTTGTGCTTTATTTGAGTTTTCTTCAATTTTAATCAGTTGAATCTTCTTAATTTTAGGTACTTTTTCAATTTTATAATCTTTTCTTGTCATGTAATATGCCGTGTGCTTCCAAATATGTCATAAACTCCATGTTCAGAAACTTGTTCACAAGGTGTTTCTGAAAATTCTTATACTATGTCTACTATGTGTTTGATGAAATGTATTGAGTAAACTGCACTTGCGCGAATTTTTATGTTTGAGTTCTTTATCTTGTTATTATATCACTAACAAGTTCCTTAGAGTTAGGTTTCCATTATGTCTTGATGTTATGTTCAAACTCGTTGGATTCCTATAGGTATCAATTTTCAGAAGTTGTTTTGTAAACTGCACTGGTTTGGGAAATTTACTGCAAATAGTATACTGATAATATTGAAGTGAAATTTATGTGAAGACAGATTAAGATGTCTATAATGTACTGTTCAAAAGGGTGCATTCGAAAAGAAAATACAGAAAAATTATAAATAATCAAAAGCCAAATGCTCGTTATTAACAAGTGAAAATTGGCCTCTGTGATTGAATTACTACAAATAATCCAGTGCATGTTTTGAGCTCAAAGTTTGTGTAATCCTAGCTTAACATGTTGGGAGTGTGTTTTTAAAATTTGGTGACCTAATTCGATGTGGTTTAGACGAAATAAATTTTGGAATCGGCGCTGCCAGAAGCCTAGCGCATAACATAAGAACTGTCGCACTGGACCTAAAAACACTCTCTGTTCTAGATTTATCTAGAATGACTTCGTGCTCTGTTTGACCTCAAATTTTATGTGGAAGTTCTATGTGTTGAGGGTTGGTGGTAAAATTTTCACGTGCAAAGAAGTTCTACGTTAGTCGTCATAAATCAATCACATACTGCTGCCAAAACTGAAAACTCTAGTTTTTTTTCTGTTTTAAATCTACTCTAGAGCCATTCTTAGATATTCTTTTTGTGTTCCTTGCCTCCGTTATTGTGCTTTAATTTCTTGCATGACGCTTTCATTCCAATTCTTTGACTTTTTCAATTAAAAATCCATTTTAGTTGTGCTTTTCCAAATTGTGCTTTATTGCTTTATATTTTTGTGAACTCTTGGTGAACTAGTACGTTGATGAGGAAATTTGGTTTGAGTTGGGATCCAATGCATCAAGAGTTTATTTGAGAGAAATATTGGAGGACAATTCACAAACAGAAAATGTGACTTTTGCTGTTGAATTTTTGAGTGACAAATTGATCCAAGTTGGAGTGATACACTTGTGAGGAAATACTACAAACACTTGAAGTGCATAACATAGGAATTTAATTTTTCAACTAATTTTCATTGTATTAATTTGAGTTGTAATTGCAAGAATACTTTCATTGGTGTATTAACCAATCGCATTAGACGATGAATGTCTCTATGGTCCTTGGAGCCAAAGAGCTTCACCATTCAGAGCCACCTAGTTTAAAATTCTCAAGCTTTGTTTCTACTTTCCTTTACAATTCTATTTTACTTTGCTAAATTCAACTTGCTAGTTATTCTTTTACTTTGTTGATATTGAGTCGCCTTCGTTTGTGACTTAGTGAATTCATTGTAAGAAACAATTGGGAGGTGCATTGGGTCCGGCTTTGGCAAAGAAAGTCTGGTACTTAAGTTGTCTTAGTGACGCACCTCACTTTCTTGGAGACCCCCAGGTGTGCTAAACTTGTTTGTCTTACCTTGAGAAACTACTTCACAAAACTTCAGATGTCTAAACATTCTCTTCACCATAGTGAGAATGGGTAAAGTGAAAATGCTTAGATTTGAGGAAAATTTTGAATGAAATTCGTTGTATGAAAATTAACACTAAAGTACAATTTGCCATTGTGGAGGACGAATTAAAGAGCTTAAGGAAGAAGGATCACAACTTAAAATCAAAACCAAGTAGTTCAAGTACATCAAAAAGGATAAATTTTGAGGTGAGAGCATTAATAGAAGAAGGGGTGTGTATTCATTCTTGCTATCAACCATTTCCTGGATATAATCAAAGAAGTTATTTTCATTCTAGAAAGCCTGAGATAAACCTCCCTACTTTTTATGGACTTAAAAATGTTGAGGAATATATAGAATGGGAGATGAACTCCTTTAAAAATTTTCGCAAAAGTACTTTTTAATGTGAGGGATGAAGAATCCTTAAAGAAACTATTAAGATGATATGAAAAGCAATCAGTCAAAGGTTCAAAACAAATTCTAGAACAATACGAATCAATCAGAAATGATAAACTGATAACAGGATTCAAATTCTTTAAAAGCAATTAGCTGTAAAAGTTGTTCTTGAAAGACAATCGAATTCAAAGAATTAATCCAGATAATAGTTCAAATGTATTTTCAGTATTAATAAACTTTTATCACACCAAACAAATTTAGTTTAATATAAGAGACTTGATTTTATTCAATTATTAAATAAAATCAGTTCTTCAGGAAAATCTAGTTACTGAACAGTAAACTCAATGAGTTTAGAAAATGGTACAGTTTCAGAAATAACTTGAGTAGACAGTATTCAAACCAAATATATGTTTTCAAAAATACTTAGAATGTTGCCAGAATGTTAAGCAATCAATTCAATTAACAAGTTTTAACAGATTTTGAAAAATCAAGAAAATCAACAAGAACTATCAAGAAGTGAACAAGAAACAGCAAGAACAATCATATTTATCCTGGTTCACCCTTCCTCAAGGACTACGTCCAGTCCCTTACTCCACAATAAGTATTTCCACTATAAAAGATCAAACTGGTCAGTTTACAACAATTCAAACACTTGCAAACCGCAAGAACACACTGCTCCCCGTAGCAAATTGTATAGTGAACCAACAACAGATCACAGAACTATATAGACTCCACTATATATTCCAGAAAACACCTTACTGAACCCTTCAGCAAGACAACCACTGTACAGAACCCACTGTACTTACAAAATTACAACAACTGGTAATTCACCACACCACAGTCTTCGATACAATGAAAGAATTATGATGAACACAACAATACAAGCACTTTTATACATAATAGATTACACAAGTAATGAAGAAAGGGTATAGAAGGCTTAGTCTGATGATCAAATCAATGAAGTATCAATGTTAGTCAATGTAAAGCTCCAGAATCAACCAGACTTCAGTTTCTTGATGGAAGAGATTTGAATGATCTTGATCACAAAACAAGAAGGGTGTTTTTCTCTCTTTTGAAAACACAGCTCTTGATTAGAAAAATGTTTAGAATGATTTGTTGACTGTTTCAAAATACACGCCAACTATTTATAGAAAATTGTCTTAAAAATTCAGTCAACTATTTTAGTCAAACAATCTTCAGCAATTAAAACAGTTATTGAAAAATACAAGTTTTGATTTTAATAATGTCTTAAAAACTTTGTTAAATCAGATTTTATTCTTGGAGCTTATCCTTCAATGATATTGATTGCACCACTAATTTAAGATCAAACTAGACGCACAACACATAGCCTAAGTTCTAGACTAAGCTTCGCCAATCTTCGTGAATCCTTCACGCAATCCACTTATGATCATTAGGCCTGAAACTCCATCAAATGATTAGCTTCATCAAAACTTCTTAGCAACTCCTGGTGCTAACAATCACCCCCAATTTGATTAAGACAAACAATGATGTGTTGAGTTGTGTCACATATACTTGTTCTTCCTTTAATCAGTTAACCGTCTTTCATAAGGCTCCCCCACAATTTGATATCCCTGTAAAGTATATTTCACCAAAAAATTGTGAAGTAGATAGTAACACAAAGGATAACATATTTCATTAATCATAGACACAAATACATGATAGCAATCCATTAGTATAAATCGTGCACACCATACTGATTAAAAGAAAATATAACAGACTGTTAACAAGAGCTGGATATACCAGTAGATAAACCATCAGAGTACTAACAGCAGCAAGAAACAACAAAAGCATCAAACAACAGAAAACAGATAGCAGCAAATGTAACCTAAAAACATCAACCTAAACTCCTAGACCAAAAGGACAGCACAACAACACAACAAAACTTCCTATTTCTCCCCCATTGACTTCATCAAATAAAAAAGAATGCACCAATGGATATGCAAAAGTTACCCTATTCGTCTGGTGGAAAGAACAAAGTCCCCATCTTGGACTGGATGTCCTTAACTTGAGTCTCAATGAATTGATTTTCCGTGTTATTCAGTTGATTGATAATCAGTTGCTCAAACCTAGAATACGATTCTTATGCGGAAGCAGTAGGTGTTCCACCTTCAGTACCAGTTTGTTCATCATTCATGTCATTTTCCTCATCATCATCTTCATGGTCATCATCATCTTCATCACTTGACTCTTCTTCATCATCATCATCTTGAGCAGCAGATTTCTCATCAACCTTACAAATCCACTTTTTGTTCTTGATTATCTTCAAACCAAACTTACTAAGATTGGCTGCTGAAATCTGGTTTAGAGCGTTCACCTCCTTTACTACTTTGCCTTCCACATGTATTTCAAAGTAATTAATAAAATTTGACAATAGTATTACATATGGAATGCTATATTCTAGCTTCTTGCCCACTTTGAACAGATGCTCACAGATCACATTAACCCAATTGACCTTGATCTTTTATGTAAGACAATACATTAGGATTAAATCCTCTTCAGTCAATGTTGCATGGTTAAATTCGTGGGTGTAAGCAACCAAATGACAATGTAAGCAAGGATTCTGGGAGTCGCAACTAATCCTCCAACATTGAATGTCCTGGAGGTAGATTCTTAGTTCCTCAAACAAGATTTATAGAACTGAACCTTGTTAAAGTTCCCAAGCTTTGTAGTGTTTCCCGTGCTCATAATAGCACCGCCACTCCTCAAGCTAGTGACGCTCAGCCACAGATCCTCATTAATAGCCATATCGATTCTCTTAACTTGTGAGTAGATGTTCTCCTCGTCATACCATATATTGGTTAAGAACACCTTAAGCAGGCCTGGGTATGTGTTCCCTGATAGCTTCATGAACCGGTCCAGGTTTTGAAAGTTAAGCATATCTCTGACCTTGTCGAGCTTCTCCTCCTTAAGCCAATCAAGGCTTAGCACCTTAGGAGTAATGATGATCTTCCTGCTATACAACTTGTAATACTCTTCGATGTTCTCCTGGTTTTCGATGAACCACCTATCAAGGTAGTCGGATTCGTTGTTGTCATCCGAGTCAGCATGCTTAACTATAGCTCTTTTGGACCTTTTTCGGGGGTTGGAGGAAGAGGTCATTTTTTATGGAAATGGATAGCAATAGGGCTGAACTTAGCACACAAAATGAATAGAACTCAAATGCAGTGAAGTAGTGTGCGAGTGTATGCATGTTCAACTAGCTACTTAATGAAAAACAATTCACTATAGGACAACACATTGATTGATAGTACAATACACAAAATAGCTTTTCAGTAAGCTAAGATTCTACACGTTACTAGTAGATTCTACTTAGCTTCAGAGATTCTCCCAAAAAAAAAACAGCTTTTCACCAGTTGACTTCCAGTGTTCTAGTGACACGTGGCACTCTGGGCAATCTCTCTCTTCACATGCTGAACATGACTATTGACCAATTTATCTTTTTCAGTCCTTCAGCTAACTGAGTTCCACTGCGCTTGGTTCAATTCTAACTCTTTCAATTACACAACTTCGTTTCAGTTGAAATGCAATTCCCATTCAATTTCACATGCATCCAGAATTAAAATTAAATCAGATATCATTATCTAGTTAGCTATACCACTGTTCATTAAAAATATTATAAAACTGATCCAGATACAGTAAACTGCAAATTGCCATTATTAAATCATCCAATAATCCACAAAAGATAAACCAATCTATTTCACATATTTGAAATCAATTATTCCAAGTTCATTTCTTAGGAAATTAAACCTCTCTTTATTAAGTGGTTTTGTAAATAGATCAGCAAGCTAATTTTTAGTACTAACAAACTGAATTTCACAATCACCATTATTGACATGGTCTCTAATGAAGTGATGGTGAATTTCAATATGCTTAGTCCTTGAATGTTGAATTGGATTCTTGGTAAGATTAATAGCACTGGTATTGTCACATAATAATGGAATATGAGAAAGATTAAGATTGAAGTCACTTAGTTGTTGCTTAATTCATAAGCTTTGTGTACAGCAGCTACCAGTTGCAATGTATTCTGCTTCAGCAGTGGATAGTGCAACACATGCTTGTTTCTTATTGTGCCAAGATATCAAACTTGATCCTAACAGATGGCATGTTTCGCTAGTGCTTTTTCTGTCAATTTTACATCCTACAAAATCAGAATCAGAATAACGTATTAAATTAAGAGATACTTCACTTGAATACCACAACCCAACATTTATGGTTCCTTGCAAGTATTTAAGAATTCTCTTTGTTGTAGTGAAGTGTGATTCCTTAGGATTGGCTTGAAATCTGGCACAAAGACAAACACTAAACATAACATCTAATCTGCTTGCAGTAAGATAAAGCAGTGATCTGATTAAGCCTCTGTACTTGGATTGATCCACACTTGCTCCTTTCTCATCTGAATTCAAGTAACAATTAGTGGCCATGGGTGTTGTACTCTCTTTGCAATTCTCCATGTTAAACTTCTTTAATAACTCTTTGCAATACTTTGTTTGACTAAGGAATGTGACATGATTTAATTGCTTGATCTACAGTCCAAGAAAATAGTTGAGTTCTCCCATTATGGACATCTCAAATTCTCCATGCATAGTTGTAACAAATTGCTCACAGATTCTTGTTAGTAGATCCAAATATAATATCATCAACATATACTTGAACCAAAATAATATCATTGAATGCTTTCTTAATAAACAAAGTCTTATATGTTTTGCCTCTCTCATATGTATGAGATAGCAAGAAGTTGTTAGCACCAGTGATTTGCTATGAAGATTTGATGAAGCCAACCATGTAATAAAGTTCAAGACCTTGTGATCATATGTCAACTGCATGGAGTTTGCATGAAAATTGGAAGAGCTCGGTCTAGAACTTAGGATTGTGTATTGTGTGTCAAGTTTGAGTTCAAATCAGTGATGCATGCAAACTTAATCAAGGATAAGCTCCATAAGTGTTTTCTGATTTAACAAAGGATTTGAGAAATCGTTAAAATTAGAAATTGCGTTCTGAATAACTGTTTTAACTAAATCGAGAAAAACAATTTACTGTTTGACAAAACAATCGATTGAATTTTAAGACAGTTGTCTATAAATAGTTGGCACGTTTTTGAAACTGATACGAAAAACAAGAGAGAAATCATTCTAAACATTTTCTGATCAAGAGCTCTGAGTTTTCAAGAGACAAAAGTGCCCTTCTTGTCTAGTAATCAAGATCATTCAAACTCTTTCATCAAGAATTGTTTTCTGAATACTGCTAGAGCTTTGAATTGACTGCAACTGTTTCATCACTGATCTGATCATCAGACTAAGCCTTCTATACCTTTTCTTCATTACTTTTGTAATTTGTTTTGTACTGAAGTGCTTGTATTGCTGTGTGAAACACATATCTTTCATTGTATTGGATTATTTTCTATTGCGATTACCTGGTGTGGTAATGATGTGTGTATAGGGGGTTTTGTAAAGTTTGTAACTTGCTGAAGGGTTCAACAAGGTGTTTTCTGGTTTATACGGTGGAGTCTGTATAGTTCTTGATCTGTTGTAGGGTTCAACGGATTGTTTCGTGCAGGGTGTAGTTTTATTCTTGCGGGTTGCAAGTGTTTGAATTGCTGTAAACTGATCTGGTTGATCTTTTATAGTGGAAATCCTTACTGTGGAGTAAGGGACTGGACGTAGCCCTTGAGGAAGGGTGAACCAGGATAAATTGTGTGTGTTCTTGTTCTCCCTTGCACTCTCTTGATACTTCTTGATATATGTTGTTGACTTTCCTGATTTTTCAGAATCTATTAAAACTTGTGAACTGAACTCTTTGCTTGATATTTTGATAATACTCTAAGTATTTTTGAAAACATATATCTCACTTGAATACAATTTTCTCGTGTTAATTTGGGAATTGAACTATTTTCTAATTCACTAAGTTTACTGTTCATTAGCAGTTTTTCCAGAAAAGTAAACTTTTCACAATTATTGGTTAAAAACAGTTTTCATACATTCAACATAGTTTGTATTGTTTGATAAAAGGTTATTTAATCAGTAATTCAGTACAAACTTGGATTTGATCTAATTCTTTGATTTCTTGAATTAATCTTCAAGAACTGGTTTTTATTGTACACTCTGTTTTCCCAAAACTTGCTTAAGAATTTACTGGTTTTCCAGAATTAAAATTTGTCTTCAGTTTACTGATTCTGTGCGATTGTTATTATTCTGGAGCTTGTTTTGAACCTTTGTTGATTGCTTTTCATATCATCTTGAATAGTTTCTTTAAAGATCTTTCATTCCTCACATTGAAAAGTACATTTCCGAAAATTTTTAAAGGAGTTCAATTCACCCCGCTCTTGAACTTGGCCAAAACTTCTTTTACAATCAGACCTAGGACTTGAATCCTAGTCAAGTTTTTCGATCCATGGTCGAGAACAAGTTGAGTTTTGTTGAGGGAGCCTCTGTACACAGGCCACCCATGTTTTCTAGGGTCAATTATCAATTTTGGAAAATGGGAATGAAGGTTTTTATTGAATCTATTGACCGTGGTATTTGGAATGCAATAGTGAATGGTTCGTACATTCCAGTTTCTGTTGTGAATGGTTCGTACATTCCAGTTTCTGTTGTGAATGGTATTTCGGTTGTAAAACCATTTGATGAATTGACTGAAACTAAAAATAAGTGTGTTCAGTATGACTGTGCTGCAAAGAATATAATCACTTCTTCTTTGAATCTTGATGAGTTCTTTAGGGTATCACATTGCAGTTCTGCAAAGGAGATGTGGGATATACTTGAAGTCACTCATGAAGGGACTACTGATGTCAAATGGGCTAGAAAGCATGCGCTGATTTAGGAATATGAATTATTTAGAATGTAGCAAGGAGAATCAATTGCAGATATGCTAAAGAGATTCACTCGTATAGTCAATCATCTGATTGGGCTTGGAGAACAGTTTGACAAAGAAGAGCTCAATATAAAGATTCTCAAATGCTTGGACAGAAGCTGGCAGCCCAAAGTGACAGCAATCTCCGAAACCAGAGATTTGACAACTCTCACTACAACAACACTCTTTGGAAAATTAAGAGAGCATGAACTTGAAATGATGACATTGAAAGAAATTGAAACTGCTGAGAAGAAAACTAGAAGCCTCACACTCAAATCAAAAGCTGCTGAAGTTGAAACTAGTAAGAACAACTCAGAAGAAGAAAGTGATACTGAAAATCTCAATCTGCTGACAAAGAAATTCCATAAATTCATCAGAATGAAGGGCAAGATGAAGAATCAGAATAACAAGAGGTATAACAGGAAATCTAATTCAAATTCAAATAAATTAACCTGTTTTGGTTGTGGCAAACAAGGACATATGGAAGCAGACTGTCCAAATCTGGTTAACAAAGAAAAGACTATTGAAAAGAAGAATTACAAACCTAGAAAGGGAAGAAAGACATATATTGCATGGGAAGACAATGCTTCCTCATCTAGCAGCTCTTCACAAGAAGACATTGAAGCAAATTTGTGCCTCATGCCTGGAAAGAATTATGAGGTTAGTAGTGAAAATTTTAGCACTTTGTTTAATAGTGCAAATTACAGTTCACTACTTCAAGCTTTTCATGAAACCTATGAAGAAGCAAACAAACTAGTCTTATCTAACAATAGACTGAAAGGTCTGAACAATAGGCAAAGTCAAACAACTGAAAGATGAAATTTTAGAACCGAAAACTGATTTTGATCACTTGGAAATGATTTACAAAGCTTCCAGCAATCCTGATTCTAGTTAGCCAATTAACTGTGAAAACTGTGAAGCTCTCAGAATAAAGTTAATTACTTAATTACTACTGATTCTAAACTTTCAATGGGTACTGCAAACCTCAATGTCATTTTTGGTTCTCAAAACTATGTTTTTGAAAAAGCCGGGACTGGTTATAAAATTGGTTTTCAAGGAAAACAGAAGAAGTACAATAACTTTTTTAAAACAAATATGAAGCAAGTTTCACTTCCCATTACCTGTTTTTATTGTATGAGAAAAGGCCACTCTGTGAAAAACTGTAAAATTAAAAAAATTGATGTGCCTAAGAGGCTGGTTAGGTGGGTGCCTAAAAGCATCACTAACAATTCTGGACCCAAATTTAACAGGTTACCAAAGCCTCAAACTTAATTTGTTTTGCAGGTCTGTTTGGCATCCAGTAAATTACTGTGGTACCTGGATAGTGGATGCTCCAAACAAATGACTGGAGATGTTTCCCAGTTAACTAATTTGAGACTGAACCTGCTGGCTATGTCACCTATAGAGATAACAATCGGGGTAGGATTCTTGGAGTTGATGACATTGGAGGAGATGTCAAAGTTATCATCAAATATGTACTCTTAGTGGATGAATTAAAGTACAACTGTGTGACAAGGGGTACAAGATCACTTTTGAGCCTAATCTTTGCCACATAGCAGATCTAAAATCCAATGAAACTGTTCTATTAGGTAAAAGGGTAAATAATGTATATATGCTTAATGTTTCTTGCATAACATCTAGCATGAATTGCCTACTCACTAGGAATGATGAATCTTGGTTGTGGCATAGAAGGTTAGCTCATATTCATACGCATCATCAATAGGATTGCATCAAAAGAGCTAGTAATTGGATTACATAAGCTCAAGTTTCAAAGGGACAAATTGTGTGAAGCATGCCAAAAGGGTAAACAAACAAAAAGCACTTTCAAACCCTTAAATGTTATTTCTACTTCAAGACCACTTGAACTACTTCACATGGATTTATTCGGCCCCTCTAGAACTATGAGCTTAGGAGGGAATTACTACGGTCTTGTTATTGTTGATGACTATTCACAATTTACTTGGACATTTTTCATAGTTACCAAGGATGAAACTTATCATGCTTTTAAAAGATTTGTCAAAGTTATTCAGAATGAAAAGGATTGCAGTATTTCTTCCATTAAATCGGACCATGGGGGAGAATTTCAGAATGAAAAGTTTGTCAGATTCTGCAGTAAACTGGGAATTAAACATAACTTCTCAGCACCAAGAACTCCACAGTATAATGGAGTTGTAGAAAGGAAGAATCGGTCCTTAGAGGAGCTTGCTAGAACAATGCTGAAAGAGACTGAAATGCCAAAGCATTTCTGGGCAGATGCAGTGAGCACAACATGCTATATACTGAATCGGGTGCTCATCAGGCCAATATTGAAGAAAACTCCTTATGAGTTGTTTAAAGGAAGAAAGCCCAATGTATCTCATCTAAAAGCATTTGGCTGTAAGTGTTTTATTCTGAATAATGGTAAGGATAACTTGGGCAAATTTGATTCCAAAACTGATGAGGGTATTTTCCTTGGTTATTCAATTCATGGTCATACATATAGAGTTTATAATAAAAGAACCATGTTAGTAGAGGAATCCATGCATATTGCATTTGATGAAACTAACCAGAATATGCAGGAAAATTCTAACATAGGTGAAGATGATGAGTTTCCAAACATTTAACAAGCTAATACTGGTCTGGAAAATAAGAGAAAAGAAATCAATAAACCACCAGAAATTCAATCAACTGAACTAGAAAATCAGTCTGTTGAAACCAGAGTTGGTACTGATACAGTTAATTCTGGACAGCCAAGAGAATGGAGAGTGCCCAAGAATTTTTCATTAGCCAATGTCATTGGTCAAGTTCATAGAGGAGTATCAACTAGAAGTTTATTGAATCAATTTTGTGAACATATGACATTTGTTTCATAAGTAGAACCAAAGACTGCAGTTGATCCACTTGAAGACAGCAACTGGATAAATGATATGAATGAAGAACTGAATCAGTTTGCTAGGAATGAAGTCCGGATACTTGTTCCCAAAACTGATAAGATGAATGTCATTAGTACTAAATGGGTGTTCAAAAACAAGTTAGATGAACAAGGTATCATTGTTAGAAACAAAGCTAGACTGGTTGCTAAAGGATACAACTAGGAAGAAGGAAATGATTATGGGGAAACTTACGCACCAGTAGCAAGACTTGAAGTTGTGAGACTACTATTAGAATACGCTTGCATGAATGGATTCAAATTTCACCAAATCGATGTCAAGAATGCTTTCCTTAATGGGTATATTGATGAAGAAGTTTATTTTTGTCAACCTCCTGGATTTGAAGATCATAAACATCCAGATTATGTCTTCAAATTGAAGAAAGATCTATATGGTTTGAAGCAAGCCCCAAGACAGTGGTATGAGAGGTTGAGCACCTTCTTGCTATCTCATGCATATAAGAGAGGCAAAACAGATAAGACATTGTTTATTAAGAAAGCATGCAATGATATTATTTTGGTTCAAGTATATGTTGATGATATTATATTTGGATCCACTAATAAGAAACTATGTGAGCAGTTTGTTGCAGCTATACAGGGAGAATTTGAGATATCCATGATGGAAGAACTCAACTATTTTCTTGGACTACAGATCAAGCAATCAAATCATGGAACATTCCTTAGTCAAACCAAGTATTGCAAAGAGTTATTAAAGAAATTTGACATGGAGAATTGCAAAGAGATTTCAACACCAATGACCACTAATTATTACTTGGATTCAGATGAGAAAGGACCAAGTGTGGATCAAACTAAGTATAGAGGGTTAATCGGATCATTGTTGTATCTTGGTGCAAGCAGACCGAATATTATGTTCAGTGTTTGTCTTTGTGCCATATTTCAAGTCAATCCTAAGGAATCACACTTCACTGTAACAAAGAGAATTCTGAAATATTTGCGAGGAACCACAAATGTTGGGCTATGGTATCCAAGTGAAATTTCTCTGAATTTAGAAGGCTATTCTGATTCTGATTTTGTAGGATGTAAAATTGATAGGAAGAGCACTAGTGGAACATGTCATCTGTTACGATCAAGTTTGATATCTTGGCAGAGTAAGAAACAAGCATGTGTAGCATTATCCACTACTGAAGTCGAATACATTGCGGCTGGTACCTGTTGTGCACAAAGCTTATGGATTAAGCAGTAATTAAGTGATTTCAGCCTTAACTTGTCTAAAATTCCATTATTATGTGAGAATACAAGTGCTATTAATCTTACCAAAAATCCAATTCAACATTCAAGGACTAAGCATATTGGAATTCGCCATCACTTCATTAGAGACCATGTCAATAATGGTGACTGTGAAATTCAGTTTGTAAGTACTAGAAATCAGCTTGCTGATCTGTTTACAAAGCCACTTAATAAAGAAGGTTTAATTTCCTAAGAAATGATCTTGGGATTATTGATTTCAAATATGTGAATTAAATCAGTTTATGTTGTGTGATTTATTGGCTGGTTAATAATGTGGCATGTCATAGTTCACTGTACAAGAATTACTTTTACAATATTTCTGTTAAACAATGTTATAGCTGACTGGATTATGAAATCTAATTTAATTTTAATTCTGGATGCATGTGAAACTGGATGGAAATTGTAATCCAACTGAAACGAAGTTGTGCAATTGGATAAGTCAAGTTTGAATCAAGCACAATACAACTCAATGAGCTGAAGGACTGAATAAGACAAAATGAGTCAAAGTCACGTTCAGCATGTGAAGAGAGAGATTGTTCAGGGCTCCACGTGTCATGGGATCATTGGAAGTCAACAATTCAAAAGTTGTTTTTGGAGAATCTCTACAAGTAAGTATAATCGACTGTATAAACTGATTGTGTGTGGAATCTTAACCTGCTGAAAAGCTATTTTGTGTATTGCACTGTCAATCTATGTTTTGTTTTGTAGTGAACTGTTCTTTCATTAAGTAGCTAGCTGAACATCCATACACTCACACACTACTTCATAACACTTGAGCCTATTCGTTCTATGTGAGAAACTTAGTCCTCTTGCTATACACTTCCACCAAAAATGGCCTCTTCCTCCAACCCAAGAAAAAGAACCAAAAGAGTTATTGTTAAGCATGCTGGCTCGGATGACAACAATGAATCCGACTACCTTGATTGTTGGTTCATCGGAAACCAGGAGAGCATAGAAGATTATTCCAAGCTCTATAGCAGGAAGATCACCATTACTCTCAAAGTGTTAAGCCTTGACTGGCTTAAGGAGGAGAAACTTGATGAGGTCCATGACATGCTCAAGTTTCAGAAGCTGGACAGGTTCTTCAAGCTGACTGGGAACACATACCCAGATTTGGTTAAGGTGTTCTTGACCAACATGTGGTATGACAAGGAGAACTTGTACTCACAGGTGAAGGACATTGATATAGCAATCAATGAGGATGTGTGGCTGAGCGTCACTGGCTTGAGAAATGATGGTGTTGTTGTGAATAGAGGGAACACAATAGAACTGGGAGACTTTAACAAGGTTCAGTTCTACAAATCTTGCTTAAGGAACCAAGAGTCTGCCTCAAGGACGTCCAACGTAAGAGGACTTGCTGCTACACTGAGAATTCTGGCCTATATTGTGATTTGGGTGCTGACACCCCGTGGTTTTAACCATGCAACATTGACTGAAGAGGATCTTATCCTCATGTACAGCCTCATGACTAAGATCAAGGTCAACTAGGTTAATGTGATCCGTGAGCATCTATTCAAAGTGGGGAAGAAGTTGGACTATCGCATTCCATATGTGATATTGCTGTCAAGTTTCATTGAATACTTTGAAATAGATGTGGAAAGTGAAGTTGTTGAAGAGGTTAAGGCTCTGAACCAGATTTTCGCAGCCAATCTCACCAAGATTGGTCTGAAAAAGATGAAGAATAAGAAGTAGATTTGCAAGGCTGATGAGGAATCGGTTGTAGACGACGACGAAGAAGAAGAGGAATCCACTAATGATGATGAGGATGATGAAGATGAGGACAACAATATGAATTTTGATCAAGCTGAACCTGAACCAGAAACGCCTACTATTCCTGTTCAAGACTCCTTCTCAAGGCTCAAACAACTCATGATGAATCAGTTCAACCACTTAGAAGACCATAGCCGTAGTCATCACCAGTATTGTGAGACACACTTCCAGCATATTGAAACTCAAGTTGATGACATCCAATCCAAGCTAGGGACTATGTTTTTCCTACCTGACGATTAGGCCTTGTCATTGAATATCTAGTGGTGGTTTCTCTCCTATTTGATGAAGTCAATGGGGGAGAATTAGGAAGTCTTGTTGTGTTGTGATGTTTTATGGTGTTGTTGTGTTGTGGTGTTTTGTGGTCTAGGAGTCTAGGTTGATGTTGCTAGGTTTAGTTTACTGTCTGTTGGTGTTTGTTGTATTTGTTGCATGCCATTGTTGTTTGCTGTTTCTGCTATTAACTGTTGTTTCATGATTTCTGCTATGTTGTTACTACTCTAATCTGCTGGTTTACCTGGCCACAGTCCAAATTTCAATTTGTTACGGTTGTATTAGTAAAGATACACAATTTGTACTGATCAATGAATATCATATGCACTCATGCTTATTATTAATGAACTTTGTTATCTTTTGTGTTACTGTTTACTTCACTATGTTTTGTGAAATATGATTAACAGGATATCAAATTACGGGGGAGCTTTGTTAAAGTTAGTAAATTGTTTTATAGAAGAACAAGCATGTATTTCAACTCACACACCCTTGTTTGTCTTCATCAAATTGGAGGAGATTGTTAGCACCAGTGAGTTGCTATGAAGATTTGATGAAGCCAACCATGTGATAAAGTTCAAGACCTTGTGATCATATGTCAACTACATGGAGTTTGCATGAAGATTGGAAGAGCTCGGTCTAGAACTTAGGACTGTGTGTTGTCAAGTTTGAGTTCAAATCAGTGATGCATGCAATCTTAGTCAAGGATAAGCTCCATAAGTGTTTTTTGATTTAACAAAGGATTTGAGAAATCATTAAAATTAGAACTTGCGTTTTGAATAACTGTTTGAACTAAATTGAGAAAAACAATCGACTGTTTGACAAAAGAATCGATTGAATTTTAAGATAGTTGTCTATAAATAGTTGACGCATTTTTGAAACTGATACAAAAAACAAGAGAGAAATCATTCTAAACTTTCTGATCAAGAGCTCTGAGTTTTCAAGAGAGAAAAGTGCCCTTCTTGTCTAGTGATCAAGATCATTCAAACTCTTTCGTCAAGAACTATTTTTTGAATACTGTTGGAGCTTTCAATTGATTGCGAGAGTTTCATCACTGATCTGATCATCAGACTAAGCCTTCTATACCTTTTCTTCATTACTTTTGTAATCTGTTTTGTATAGAAGTGCTTGTATTGTTGTGTGCGACACATATCTTTCATTGTATTGGATTCTTTTGTATTGTGAGTTACCTGGTGTGGTAATTCTGTGTGTACTGGGGGTTCTGTATAGTTTGTAACTTATTGAGGTGTTAAGCAAGGTGTTCACTAAGTTTCCTGTTCATCAGTCAGTTTTTCCAAAAAAGTTAAATTTTCACAATTATTCGTTAAAAACAGTTTTCATACATTAAACATAGTTTGTATTGTTTGATAAAAGGTTCTTTAATCAGTAATTCATTACAAACTTGGATTTGATCTAATTCTTTGATTTCTTGAATTAATCTTCAAGAACTGGTTTTATTGTACACTGTGTTTTTCCAGAATTAAAATTTGTCTTCAGTTTACTGATTCTATGTGATTGTTATTATTCTGGAAGTTGTTTTGAACCTTTGTTGATTGCTTTTCATATCATCTTGAATAGTTTCTTTAAAGATTTTTCATTCCTCACATTAAAAAGTACATTTGCGAAAATTTTTAAAGGAGTTCAATTCATCCCCCCTCTTGAACTTGGCCAAAACTTCTTTGACAGAAATTGCTCAACCTCTCATACCACTATCTTGGTGCTTGCTTCAAACCATATAATGCTTTGCTGAGTTTGAAGATATGATCTGGATGATTATGATCTTCAAATCCAAAAGGTTGACTTACATAGACTTCTTCATCAATATACCCATTAAGGAAAGCACTCTTGACATCCATTTGGTGAAGTTTGAATCCATTCATGCAAGCGCATGCTAAGAGCAATCTCACAACTTCAAGTCTTGCTATTGGTGCGTAAGTTTCCCCATAATTAATTCCTTCTTCCTGATTGTATCCCTTTGCAACTAGTCTAGCTTTGTTCCTAACAATGATACCTTGTTCATCTAACTTATTTTTGAACACCCACTTAGTACCAATGACATTCATCTGATCAGTTCTCGGAACAAGTGTCTAGACTTCATTCCTAGCAAACTGATTCAGTTATTCATGCATAGCATTTGTCCAGTTATTGTCTTCCAATGCATCACTGTTCTTCTAGTCGATACACCTCTCTGAACCTGACCAATGACATTGTCTAATGACAAATTCTTGGGCACTCTCCATTCTATTGGCAGTTCAGAATTAATTGCATCAGTATCAACTCTACTTTCAACAGACTGATTTTCTGGTTTTGTTGATTGAATTTCTGCTGGTTTTCTGGTTTACTGATTTCTTCTATCTTAATTTCCAGACCAGTATCAGTTTGTTGAATGTTTGGAATATCATCATCTGCACCTTTCTTAGAATTTTCCTGTATATTTAGGTTAGTTTCATCAAATTCAATATGCATGGATTCCTCTACTAACATGGTTCTTTTATTATATGCTATATATGCATGACCATGAAATGAATAACCAAGGAAAATACCCTCGAATCAAATTTGCCCAAGTTTCCTTACCATTATTCAAAATAAAACAATTACAGCCAAGCACTTTTAGATGAGATATATTGGGCTTTCTTCCTTTAAACAACTCATAGGGAGTTTTCTTCAATATTGGCCTGATTAGCACTCGATGCAGCACATAGCAGGCTGTGCTCATTGCATTTTCCCAGAAATACTTTGGCAATTTAGTTTCATTCAGCATTGTTCTAGCAAGCTCCTCCAAGGGCCAATTCTTCCTTTCTACAACTCTATTCTTCCGTGGAGTTCTTGGTGCTGAGAAGTTGTGTTTAATTCCCAGTTTGCTGCAGAATCTGTCAAACTTCTCATTCTGAAATTCTCCCCCATGATCTGATTTGAAGGAAGAAATACTGCAATCCTTCTCATTCTGAATAACTTTGACAAATCTTTTAAAAGCATGATAAGTTTCATCCTTGGTAGCAAAGAAAAATGTCCAAGTAAACTGTGAATAGTCATCAACACTGACAAGACCATAGTAATTCCCTCCTGAGCTCATAGTTCTAGAGAGGCCGAAAAAATCCATGTGAAGTAGCTCAAGTGGTCTTGAACTAGAAATAACATTTAAGGGTTTGAAAATGCTTTTTGTTTGTTTACACTTTTGGCATGCTTCACACAATTTGTCCCTTTCAAACTTGAGCTTAGGTAATCCAATTACTAGCTCTTTTGATGCAATCCTATTGAGATGATGCATATGAATATGAGCTAATCTTTTATGCCACAACCAAGACTCATCATTCCTAGTGAGCAAATAGTTCATGCTAGATGTTATGCAAGAAACATTAAACATATACACATTATTTACCTTTTACCTACTAGGACAGTTTCACTGGATTTTGAATCTATTATGAGGCAAAGATTAGGCTCAAAAGTGATCTTGTACCCCTTGTCACACTGTTGACTGATGCTGAGCAAGTTATGCTTTAATCCATCTGTTAGCACCAGGAGTTGCTGTATTGATTTGATGAAGCCAAACCAACTACAACTAAAGTTGCTGAGTTAATTTGAAGAAACCAGTCAATTTGACCAAGTCATGACTAAGTGCTTTCAAGTGAAGATGCATGGAGTTTGCATGGAGTTTGAAGTTTTTGGGTCTAGGATTTAGGTGGTGTTGGTGTGTCTAGATTGAGGTTAAAATTTGTGATGATGAATGTGTTGATCATTGATAAGCTCCACTGTGAAAATTGGTTTTAGAAAGGTTTTAAAAATCATTAAAAACAGATTTCAGATTTTGATAAACAGTGGGCAATTGTTGTGGCAGAGTGCAGTGTATTCTTGTTGTGGGCAATTGTTGTAAACTTGATCAGTTTGATCATTTTTAGTGAAATCCTTACTGTGTGTGAGGGACTGGATGTAGCTCGTTTTGTTGGGTGAACCAGGATGAAAAACCCTGTGTTCTTAAATCTTCTTTCTCTTTCTTGATCACTAATTTAATTGATTTGTTCATTGTTTAAACTGTTTTCAGAATCAATAACTGGACTCTATTGGTTTAAGACTTAATCATCTTTTAATAATTGTTTCTTTCATAAAAAGAATTTTATTTTCAATTGGTTCTTAATAATTCAAACTGTTAACTGAATCAAATTTGACCAGTTCATTCTGTGCTGTTAACTTTTGTCTGTTTCAGTGTAGTTAATTAGATCGCTTCCGCAATTGCATTTGAATCAAGTTTGTCTAAAGCTTTGAATTCTGATCAATCTGTTTGGTTTGTTGTATTGTGTTGTGACTTGATTAAGTTTTGATTACTGATTCATTCTACTGCACTGCTCAGTAAAGTCAAGATTCAGTTTATCAAACTGACTTGCATTTTCTTAAAAGTTAAAATAGTTTTGAAAAAGATTTTGAAATCCAATTCACCCCCCTTTTGTATTTCAGCCGAAACAGTTTCTTACGCCATCCACTAAGAGTATATCTTTGATGATCACTTTGTCATCTCCAATGTCAGCAACTCCAAGAATCCTACCACAATTGTTATCTCCATAGGTGACATAACAAGCAGGTTTCAGTTTCAAATTAGTTAACTAGGAAGCATCACCAGTCATGTGTTTAGAACATTCACTGTCCAGGTACCACAGTAATTTACTGGATGCCAAACAAACCTGCAAAACAGATTAAGTTTGAGGCATTGGCACCTTGTTAAATTTGGGTCCAGAATTGTTAGTGATGCTTTTAGGCATCCACCTAACGAGCCCTTTAGAGACATCAAACTTTCTAATTTTACAATTCTTCACAGAATGGCCATGGGAAGTGAAACCTACTATGCATCTGTTTTAAAAAAGCTACTGTATTTCTTTTGTTTTCCTTGAAAACCAGTTTGATAACCAATGTCAGCTTTTCAAAAAGACAGTTTTGAGAACCCAAAATGGCATTGAGGTTTGCAGTACCCATTGAAAGTTTAGAAGTGGTAATAATTAAGTAATTTACTTTATTCTGCAGAGCTTCACAATTTTCACAGTTAATTGGCTGACTAGAATCAAGACTGCTAGAAGCTTTGTAAATCATTTCCAAGTGATCAAAATCAATTTTCAGTTCCAAAATTTCATCTTCTAGTTTTTTGACTCTACCTTCCAACCAATTGTTCAAACCTTTCAGTCTACTGTTATATAAGGCTATTTTGTTAGCTTCTTTATGGGTTTCATGAAAAGCTTGAAGTAGTAAACTGTAATTTGCACTATTAAATGAAGTGCTTGAGTTTTCACTACTAACCTTAGAATTCTCTCTAGCTATGAGGCACAAATTTGCTTCAATGTCTTGTTATGAAGAGCTGTTGGATGAGGAAGCATTGTCTTCCCATGCAATATATTCCTTTCTTCCATTTCCAATCTTGTAACACTTCTTTTCAATAATCTTTTCTTTGTTAACCAGATTTGGACAGTCTGCTTTCATATGTCCCTGTTTGCCACAACTAAAGTAGGTTAATTTATTTGAATTTGAATCAGATTTCCTATTATACCTCTTATTCTGCTGATTCTTTGTCTTACCCTTCATTCTGATGAATTTCAAGAATTTCTTTGTTAGCAGATTGAGGTTTTCAGTATCACTTTCTTCTTTTGAGTTGCCTTACTAGTTTCAACTTTAGCAGCTTTTGAATTGAGTGCGAGGCTTTTAGTTTTCTTCTCAACAGTTTCCATTTCTTTCAACCTCGTCATTTCAAGTTCATGTTCTCTCAATTTTCCAAAGAGTGTTGCTGTACTGAGAGTTGTCAAGTCTCTTATCTCAGAAATTGCAATCACCTTGGGCTGCCAGCTTATATCCAAGCATTTGAGAATCTTTATATTCAGCTATTCTTTGTCAAATTTTTTTCCTAGCCCGATCAAGTGATTGACTATATGAGTGAATCTCTTTTGCACATCAGGTTAAGTGTGTGCTTTCTTGCTCGTTTCACATCATTAGTCCCTTCATGAGTGACCTCAAGTATATCTCAGATCTCCTTTGCCGAACTGCACTGTGATACTCTGAAAAATTCATCTAGATTCAAAGCATAAGTGATTATGTTCTTTGCTACACAGTCCTACTGAACACGCTTATTTTCAGCTTCAGTGATATGGTTTCACAGCAGATTCACCATTCACAATAGATACTGGAATATAAGGGTCATTCACTATTGCATTCCATATACCACGGTCAATAAATTCGATAAAAATATTCATTCTCACTTTCCAAAATTGATAATTGACCCCAGAAAACATGGGTGGCCAGTGTATAGAGGCTCCCTCAGCAAAAGGCAACTTGTTCTCAAATTGGGGGAGATTGTTAGCACCAAGGCTAAGCACGTCATTTGATAAAGTCAATATTGTGAGCACCAAGGCTTAGCATATGAAGCTGATGAAGACTGCCTCATGAAGAATCTATTGGAACCAACCTGGACCAGAATTATTCAAGTGAAGACTTTGTGCCAACATGAAGATAGTTGGGTGTTTAGGTCTTGGTCCTTAGTTGGGTTTGTTTGTTGGTGATTGCCTTTGTCCTTAATCCCTTGTGGCATGGATCATCACTTCTGAGGTGCTAAAAAGATTCACAAAGATTTATATTAAAACTGTTTTTTAATAAAAATAACCCAAAATGTTTTTGCTGGAAAAAGGTTTTCAATCGATTGAATTTCCAAAACAATCAATTGAATGTGACAGTTATTTCTGTTACAACAGAAATACAGTTATGGCTGTTACAACTGAAAACTTTGACTGGGTCAAACTAACGGTCAAATTCAATCGATTGAATGG
>Ga0209489_103501_pt1 | contig 30454 bp, 19 predicted proteins | sample SiratrowhiteBW_FD_187527 | JGI IMG/M metagenome (GOLD analysis project Ga0209489, IMG submission 187527) | Root nodule microbial communities of legume samples collected from California, USA - Siratro white BW (SPAdes) (version 2) | ecosystem: Host-associated > Plants > Roots > Nodule | place...
AAAATATAAAGGAAGGAAAGTTGACAATTTAGATTATAACATATAATAAATAATTTTATTTTATGCAACTCCATATTAGTTTTATAAATATTTCAGTGACTATCCTTTCTTAATCAAATAGTATATAAATCTTTAATACCTTTGATCACTCGTTGCTTTTATTTATGATTTAATTCATTAACTGAACCTCCCAGTTACTATATATAACATACATTTCAATTAGTTTAGGAATTTCACTCTGGTTATTGCTAAAGCAATACAACGCAATTATCAATCCATTCAATAAATATTCAATTTCATATATTATTTAATAAATTTCAATCATAGTGACTTTACATTAGATTATCTTAATCCTCGACCTATATCCCAAAATGCGATCAATAAAAAAAATAAATATTTAACTTTCAAATCAAGCAACAATAAATAATTAAGTTGAACCATATATCAAAGATTAATAAAAGAATAATGTTTGAGTGAGACTTTCTCGGTTCAGCATTTTTTCATAAAATAACAAAATTTTGTCCTCTTTCTCACTTAAAAGATTAATAAAAGAATAATGTTTGAGTGAGACTTTCTCGGTTAAACATTATTTTTTCATAAAATAACAAAATTTTGTCTTCTTTCTCACTTAAGTTATGAGTATATTGTTTAAATAATAATTTATATAATTTCAATAACATGTTGTTACTAGAAAGACAAGATGCCTTTTCTCTTTCATTTACTTATGGTTAATGTTATTTTTCTCCTTATAATTAGTGCTTGTTTTTAAAATATTTGTTTATTTGTTATTTTTCTTTTGGAAAGTAGAACACGAAAAAATTAGTAACATTTTCTAAAATTCTATTTTAAACTAGTTTCCTTTCTCTGCTAAAATTATTGAGTTTGTTGATTTGAGAATAAGACTTATAACCTATACTTAAATATTTAAGAAGATTTGCATCAAATTAATTAAAGATTGAGGCTTAGATAGAAACTATTACAAACTATGTTACTATCATTTTGAGAAATAACATGTTTTCTTTAACAAAAGAATGAGTATTAGATCTTAGTATGAATATATAAATGTGACCCAGAAACAAAGGAAACACTAAAATAGTTAATTTTATTCCGAAAATCTTATTCTAAAAGTTTTATCCTGTTATGAAAAACATGTTATGGAATATATTTTATAAATTTTGAAAAGTATGTTATGAATTCCAAAACAAGTAATTTAAAAGTTACTTTAAAAAATACTAAAATAATCATTTTAAAAATTGTAGAGATGCACGTTCAGATTAAGAGGGTGCACGAAGCAATTGTCAAAGAAAATTTACTTAGGGAAACTCATAATCCATATACTCCTTCCTCCACCTCCATATCGTCTCCTGCACCCCCTCAAGAAATAGACATGAGTAAATAACTGAATTGTTCTTGCTGTTACAAAAGAGGATTTTGGGAGAGGAGGTACAGTTCTATTCGGCGGTAGAGATTTAGTACAGTTCAATCATAGTTGTGGGAGATTCTGACGGTTTTGAAGTGGCAGGGTGAAGGCGCTTTGGATGGTTATCGGTCGGAGTAGGTGGCTGAAGAGTAAACACTACCGTCGTCAAGTTACTTGTTTTTTGAGTTTTATGTTTTTCATGGATTGTAGAAATCGTAAGAGTTATATACTTACGGTAAGTCGTAATTTGAGGATATTTAAATGTTACGAATTTGGAATATGATCTAAAATCTTTATAGGTTTTTTTGGAAAATATGATCTAAAATATATTAAACATCTTTTGGATGATACATTCAAAAAAAATTTATAAAGAAATGTATTTCAAAATAGAGATTATGAAATACAATGCATAATCCAAAATTATTTTCTAACTATTTAGAATTAATTATTTAAAAATTATTTTCATAAATCACCTTTCAAAATTCTTTAAAATATATTATAAAATATTTACTCTAAGTTTAATTTAAAAGGTGTCACAATAAAAGTGTGGTAAGAGTCAATAATAAGTATTTTTTTTTTCTGGATGGAGCTTTCCTGATAAATCCCATAACGCACTGAAGAATTGTTATTAAAAAGTTTTATGAATAAAGATGTTTTAAATTTTATCACCAACATCTATAATATATTTTTAATTGTTTTAAAACGTTATTCTATAATAATAAATTTTAGTATAGAGGTTAAGAGCGTTATTCTATAATGATAATTTTTATTATAAAATATTTAAAAATCACTTTACATATTTAATTTTTTTACTTTGAAATAAACTTTTCTAAAAAGCAATTGCGGTGAAATTTTGATTTGTTTTATTTTTTTAAAGTTCTTATGAAAAAAAACTTGTTTGAATATACATGTAATAATGATAAATAAATAAATGTTTTAGTCTTCTTTAGTTTTATTAAAATCGCTAAATTTTAATGGTTATTTTCTTTCTTTATTTTTTTCTTAATTTTGTCCAATTTTCCTACTCTGATCTTAGTTTCTTTATAAGAGAATTGAGAATTTATTATAAGTTTGAGTATATTTTGACTCTAATTTTCTCCCTAAATCTTTAACTTGCGTCTATCATTACTAACTAGGAAAAACATGGGCATGTGTCCATTTTTTATGACCATAACAAATTAGAATAGAATTTAGTTATTATAATAAAATCAATTAAAAGTTATTAATCTTTATAAGGTTATAGTAACATTTCTAAATTTCTATCAAAATAGAAAATAGAATTTTAATAAAATATGTATACAAAAATAGTTATAAAACATTGTTTTTTAAATCACAATTATAATTATAAAATAAAACACTTTCAAATTGTATGGACTGATTTTATAGGAAAACTTGCCTTAATATATATATATATATATATATATATATATAATAGTTACAAAATTCAATTTTCATTATTAATGGTTATAAATATAAAACTAAGTGAACAGAAGTATCCGTTGAGATCACAATAGATTAACAGTACTAAAACTAAGAAAATGAGAGAGAAAGAACATAAAGAGAAATGTTACCGTTGAAACCTTAATTGTAACGGTTGGTAGCCAAAAATCATATATAACGTTTCAGATCTCTTCTCATAATACACTTCATTTTCATCTCTCTCTCTTTCTATTTCTTTCTTTCTCTCAAGCAAGAACAATTTTTCATTTCATTCTCTATTTTCCTTCTTCAACAACAATCCACACTCTTTGTTTTCTCTTAGTTCAATCTACTATTATCATAACAACAATGGGTGAAACCAAAGATACCCACATAGTAGAAATCCCGGTGGATCAAGAACACCATCTTCATCACAAGAATGTGTTGTGTTCCATGACAAGCAACATGATTGAGGCAATAGAGGACCACCCTTTGACCGAAATCTCCGAAAGCCCTGGTCACCTTTTGCTTCTGAAGCTATGGCAAAGAGAGGAAGAACTCTTTGCAAAACGGATTGCCCACAAGGAGACAAGAATGGACACTATCAAAGCTGAACTCTTTCAACTCTCATCTTTCTTCTTCATCTTTCATGGCTTCTTCCTAACCCTCCTGTTCACTTCCTGGGCCAAGGCCCACCAAGAGGAGGCCCAGCAGCCCCACCACAGTGTTTGTCACAAGTGGTGGCTTCCCTCCATGCTGTCCCTCTGCACTTCCCTTGTGTTTGTGGTTCTTGTTCAGGTGAAGGTGCACAGGTATTGGAAGGTGTGGGGGCAGTTGCAAAGGGAGAGGAGTGATGGTAGGGCTGTGACAAGGTGCATTCAGGAGTTGAGGATGAAAGGGGCTAGTTTTGATCTGTCCAAGGAGCCTAATAGTGGGAAGAGGATGAAGAGCTCCAGTGTGGAGATCAAGTGGGGGCCACTCACTTGGTGTTCTAAGAACTTGCTCACCATTTCCCTTGTTTGCTTTACAGGTTTGCTGTTTCCTGCTTCCAAGTTGGTCCTCTGTGGCTTCTGATCATGGATCTGCCTCTCCTTGGAGCATCATTTTGTTGCTGAGGGACTTGTGGTACAAATTTTTTTTCCTCTTTGTCTGATATGATTTACATACAAAATCCTATTTTTAGAAGGGTAAAGTCTAAAAATAGCAACTTTGTAGTAGAGCACAAAGTTAAATTTTGATGAAAATACTGTTGTTTTTATGGTTTGTCTCTTGCACTTGTTTAGCCTTTGATGGGGGAATGAAGCAGATTTGGTCCGATAAACCCTTTTGAACATAAGAGAAGCCTCACATTTCAATGCAAAGTTCAAATTTTGCAAGGAGAGGGGCTGGAGCTATGTATATTCAATGCATATACAGGACCACCTATGGGAGACAGGAGACACATTTATTAGTTGATTTTTTATTTTAAGGGTTCAAGTCCCTATTGAGAAGGTTTCACTTGATGGTTTTGTTGCTGATTGCTGGAAGCAACACCTCTTGTGTGCTATTGATACTACATACAATGCAGTTACACTGCTTGCTACTCAAATTTTGACTCATCGTATACTACCAAGATGCGAATTCATTTTTTGGAACAATCTCTTGCAATAAATATAGCTAAGTGTGTGTACTTGTAATCAAATTCTTTTAGTTTCATTTCAATGTAACATGTATCATTCTTACCCGGAAAATTATGAACAAATTCTTTCATTCTTTTATTTGAGCTTGTTCGTTCAACTTTTGCGAGTGTCCCTTTTTCCCAAATAAAGCTTTTTGGCAGGTTGGCAGACAAAAAATCAATGCTTATAAAAAAATAAAAAGAAAAGAAAAGCAGGCGATCAAGTGTCTCTAGAAACAAATTGATGTTGAACATCGGATCCATAATTACAAATACTGGGAGCAGATTACCGAATTGATACCAATTTAGTGCTGTTTTAATGCACACGTTACTATGCATGCAAAATGGAGAATTACTACTACTAAAATTTGATAATTCAAACGATTTATGCGTTAATCCTTTTAATGAACTTCTTTAAGGAAATTACCAAATTTGATAATACTTAAAAGCAGGTTATACCATCTAGTTACAAATAATTTAAAACATGTTAAATATATTGAAACTTCTAATACAGACAATTAATGTGTTACGTTCGTTAAATCTAAGTTTTCTCCAATAAAAATATTTAGTTTTGTCTGACTAACAATGTTTTGCAGCATTTTTTCTATTCACAGTTTGGCCACAACTTAATATAGATTATCATTTGTGTTGCTGTCCATTAATGCACACTAATTTGTTAAGTAGATAACCAGAGTGATATCTCCAAATATTATTGTATCAACAATATTTTTAACTGTATTAATAAGCTTTATCCTGTGGGAAAATTTGGTCACAACTTTTATAACAAATTAAGGATTGTTAAAAATATTAAAATTACTAAGAAAATGAACAGAAAAATCCTTTATCCTATTCATATCTGAGAATGTCCCTTGTTCCAAAAGTCCAATCCATTCATAATACAAATCAACCTCCATTAGGCACTCAAGTCTCCATTTCCCTTTCTTTGCATACTCAAATACTAGTAAACAGATGCCTCTGACAGATACTAAGCATTTTCAAAACCAAAAATGCGAAAAACACCTGCAACCAAAATGCACAAAAGTTAGCAGTGTCATTGTGTTTCAATTAAAACTTCACAGGTACACAAAAAATGATACCTTCATCAGCCTGATACTTGTTTTTGTCATCACCAGCATAAGCAAGTAAATTGTATTTAGGATTCCACTCAACACTGTTCATAGCGGCTCTACAAGGAATTTGATGCACTGTTCTTCCAGTTTGAACGTTTGACTGTTTCGTAAAGTAGCAATCAAAAAAAAAAGCAAGAAAGAGAGGAAGAAAGCAAAAAAACAAGCGTGCAAGAAAGCAAGCAACAAAGAAAGTAAGAAAGAAAGAAAGAAAGAAAGCAAGAGAGAAACAAGCATGCAAGAAAGAAGGAAAGGAAGTCATGTAACTTACTATATCAATGAACAAGTCTTCACTTGCAGAAGCAATTAAATCCCCAGTGTAATTGAAGCCAATTGTACGGACAGGCCACCTAAGAAGAAACAAAGCATTTCATATTTGTCACAGAAACAAGAAAAACAATCAATATAGCCCAAACAATGAAAGCTGAATACACCAACATGAAAACCAATGAAAACTCACTCTAGCTTTGTGAAGGTACGCACACAGAGCATCTCTGAGATGTTCCACAGGCTGACAAGGGAGTCAGCACTTCCAACAGCAAAATATCTGCCAGAATAACATGGCATTATTTATTTGTTAAGTCCTTTTATAGATACTTTTTCTATGGAAACTAAGGATATTCAATTGAAGGAAATGAAGACAGCAAATTAAAATTTTAGAATCAGATACATGGTTGTACATTTGTATATAACTTTCTAACTGAAATGCTATCAGTGAGACCAGAAATAGTGAACACTTGGAAACATACCTTCCTACTGGATCAATTGCAATGCAATAACAACCGGCTGTATGAGCCATGAGAGTGTCAAGAGGTCGAAGAGACGGGTAAGACAGTACTTCCACAGTCCCTGAGAGGGCAAGATGTAATGATAAAAATATAAGAAAGTCCCTACTTTATAAAAGCCCAAGTTGAGATTCATATTTTAGAAAGTACCGAGTCAGTCAATGATCTTACCATTTCCTGTTGTTAAAAAGAACACCTCGCCTGTCATGTTCCAAGCAATCTCATTTACCTAGAAAAAAAAAATATTTAGTTCAATGAATCAATTCTTCTTGATAGAGTTATGTTTCCCTTTGTGCTAAACAGAAAGGATGTACACTTTTTAAGTATTGTATGTCAGTAAATCATAGATGGTCACGTATGAACTCCCAAAAGAGCAGGTATAATTTGGGTCCAATTGAGCAAAACAACGACAATGAATGGTGTTGAAGGAGTTAGGACTTCAGGTCAGATGAATGCAAAAAGAGAAGAAAACAAAAAGCTAGGAACCAGAAAACAAGGTAGTTCAGAAAGTGAGGGTATGTGAAGGGAAGCAGAAGCATATGGTACTCATTCAGATAGTAATTCACACTATTTTTAAAACTTACACTGGTGTGGATATAGTGAACAAACAACATTATGTATATTTTTAAAAGACTCGTCAGGTTTCAAAGCAAAGGAATTGAAAGTCACTCGTGTTCAACAAATATAGAAGTCAAACACCAAAAATATGATAATTCTTGGTTAATTTTGATGGTTTGATACTGGGCCACTTAGTTATGCCAATTGACTGTAAATTTATATCAACCTACAAACCAATATGTAATTTACCTCTAACTAACAAGCCCTTTGGACTGTAAATTTCAATTCCTCTTCCTCAACTTGGTTGGATGGTTTAAAATAGAAGGTAATCCAGACTAACATGTAAACACTGAATTCTATTCACTTAAATGAAAAATAAGAGTACAAGGATATACTTATATACAAAATATACTAATGAGCTTATGGGCCCAATATCAGAGTGCACAACAAAGTATCATTCTTTTACCAAATTTCACTATCCTACTTCACATCTTCAAGCTTGGTGTAGTGGTGATTCTTCAATCCTTGTCCAATACACCACTTCTCAACAGCCTTGGACCACAAAACCTCGCTCATTGAGGATGAACTAGACATCTTTTTAATAACTAAGGGCTGAAAAAACCTCGCTCTAGAACAATGTAGAAACTTAACTGTATTCACTTAAAAAAAAAAAAAAAAAAAAGAGGATATATTTATATACAACATATGCTAATGGGCTTATGGGCTCAATAGTTCAAGAACATAAGAACATAACATATGTATTTTACCAATTATACTGGTAAAGGCTAATGAAAGACAAGTTACTCATAATTTTCAAGTTTCAGCATCATTTACTATCTAGGCTTTAACAAATTGACAGTAAAGGATCACACAACATGAACGAAGCATAAACTAGATTATACCTCATAATTGAACTTGCGCCTATGAATTGGTTTGAACTTCCGAACATCCAGTATTGTTAATTCATCATCCTATGAAACACAAAACAAGGAATAACTTTACCACACTCAAAAACAGCAAGAGAATCATGGACATAATCTATTGAATAATTGCAGACCTAATGATTCTAGAACAAGAAACAATTCAAGCAAAACAACCTATAGTTGGTACTGATATCCAATCACCACACTTCAGAGCTTAAAGCAAATGGATTGTGTCACATACCCTATTGCCAACAGCTACATGAGTCCCATCAGGTTTGTAAGTGATGTTGATATTCTCCCCACTAAGTTCTGCCTGTTGTGAGCATTTTCCACCTGCAGAAACCAAACATCATCAACTTTTTCCAAGCCCCCTCCCTGGCCTTAATCAAAATAATAAATAATCTATTTACATCATTTTAGACTTCCGTTGAGCTACCTCAATTAGCATTTTTTCCAACTATTCATAAAAAAACACATATCTTACCTATAGAAATATTTTCAAGTAAATAAGCATTCCAAATTGCATATATGGTATAGGTTTGTATTGGATCAAGAAAATATAACCATACAATAGGTCTCCCAAATTATAAAATAAATCTCCTCCCTTCTGATATGACATACTAAAATAAATTGTGTATCTAAATAACCACTTACTTCGAGCATCCCACAAGCGAACAGTCTTGTCACCCGATGCAGTTGCAATCAGATCAGCATGTTTGGGATCCCAGCATAGCTGATCCACACTATCAGTGTGACCTTTCAGTTCAATGTCTTTGACCTTGCCCTACAATAAACGTAATGTTTCATTTATTGAACGAGACTGGAAAAATTCATAGTTGACCTACAGCTTCAATAAGGATTTCCTTTCAGATTACGTAAAGTTCACAATGTCATTATTTATTTGATGAACAAGATCTAATTCTAATAGAAACATCCTCTCTGACATTACAGTCAATTTGGATCACAGAAGGAAATCCATAGGTGGTGAACCTTTGATAACCCTAATCAAATGATCCCCACTGACCCTAGTCCTTTCCCTGCTCTATATTCATCTCAGCATTAAGTTTAACTCTTCCTTCTGCTAACATATTTCAAGGATTAACCCTTGGTTAAATCACTTTTAAAAAAAAAATTAAAATCATATGTCAAAGGAAGCATTTAACTAAACCCAAATCCTTCAGAGGTCATCTTATCTCATCCCCTGAAAGTAAAAAGGTTCCCAAAGTAATTTCAAAGTGAAAATTATTAAACAATGTATCAACACTTGGGTATTCAACTTTTTCACAAACAGCACACCTACTAAATTTCTTTGTAAACACTAACTTATGCTTTCTCCAATCAAATGACACCATCTCTATGTGACTAATGACACTTTTATTCCATAGTCCTCAAGCCATAATCAGGTACAACAACCTACAAGTCTGGCCCGGCCCGAAGGCTAATATAATTAAATCAATAAAATTAAACAAGATAACATGTCTCATTCTTCGGATAGCTATTATAAGAAAAATATATCAATGCAAAATTAAAATTTGTGCAACAAAAAAAAAAGGGGGGGGGGGGGGGGGAGCAATTAGGAGTAATCTCACATGCCCATGAGGCTCAATATGCCATATTCGCGCAGTTTGGTCCACAGAGCCAGAAGCAAGTTTTGTGCCAATGCAATTCCACGCCACAGAATGCACCTATTGAAGAAAAAACAAGAAACACCCATTTCAGAATTGAAGCAGAAAAATTGAACAAGGGCTTTTTTTCCACACAAACCGAAGGTTTCAAGCACAAGAGGCAGGAAAGTGATGAGCTTTGAACGCGTTTACCATGAATGGGAAAGAGGGAGCAAAAGGGTACCTTCTTCTTGTGCCCCGAATACTCTCTGCTATGGAGATTCTTAAACGGGATTTGTTCCTCCATGGTGGAAGCAACGAATCTGGGAAGCACTTTTCTCAAGCTTGAGTAGAAAGATTGGCAGTAACTGTGATTATTGTGAGCAGTGTGTGATGATTGTAGTGGAAACTCTCGCACAGGGAGGAATAGGGGTGATGAACTTTTTTTTTTTTTTTTTACCTGAAAATTCGTAGGAATATTTATATTTAAGTAGTGATTAATACATATTATTGAATTTTTTGACATTTTTATTCTTTCATTCTTGAAATAATATCTTTTTGTTTTTTATATATATAATGTGGATTTAATGTTTTGTTATTTTGAATTTTGGATGTGAGTGATAAAAAAAAAGGAAATGAGCATAGAATATAAAGATGGATGTTTAATAAGTTAAAATGTATTTCTTGCTTTTATAAAATTACAATAGGTTAACTTGAATTTTTTGTGTGTGAATTATTTAAAACTGTTTATGTATGATATGATTTACTTTATATTTTGCTTATATTGAACATTCTACAACTTGAAATTTTGTTTATATAGAAGATTCTACAAAATTTTAGAGATGGAGTATTTGCATGTTATAATTCTACATCCGAGAGATAAATGAATATAAAACTAATACGTGGAAATTAATTAAGGTATGAAATGTGTTTTTGATGATTTTGTTACTTGAGATGGATGGATTAAATTTTAAATTTTTGATGAAAATTGATTTCGAGAATTTTTAAGAGTTTGTGAATAAAGTTTTTGATTATTCTGTATTATTGAATCATAGGTGAAATTATATTATTAACTCAATTCTTGTGTTATGTATATCTGACTTGTTGAGATGATAAATAAAAACTTCAAATTTTTTGTTTTCAACCATAGTTTTTCTGCATTATTCAGCCACTAGATTTCAAAGTCGTCTAATGAATTGCGTAAGTTTTGAAAAAGGTTGTCAAGCAAAATTACTTCAATGGAAAATCATTTTTTTTTTACAAGAATAGCTCAATTGTTGAATTAAAAAAAAAATAACCAACCGATCATAATTTTGCTAAGTGAATTCTTAAAAAAAAAACTCTAATATTTTATTTTTTTACATTATTGAAATTCCTTTGATAATATAGTAACAATTTGGTAAAATAAATATACAAGTATATCTTGAATCCACCTTACCTATAAAATTAAAACATTGATAAAATATTATTTCATCTTAACAAATATTTTAAACATAATTTAATCTTATCAAAGTCTTTTGTAATATAAATTATATCTTTACTATATCTTTAATTAATATCAGATTTCTTACAATTTCTACATTCTAATTTAATTTACTTCTTAACTCAATCACACACATTTTTTTATTTTCTAAAAGATTGTATTAAAGAAACAACTAAAATTTATTCTCATTCAAGTGTTTAATAGGCACACTTATGTACTTTGATTATCTGTTATTTTTTGTATTATTTTGAAGGGCAAAACTAGTAAATTACATTGAATTTTATTTTCTCAGAGAAGTTTTTAAGCCAATCTACTTGACAACTACTAATAAATCAATAGATAAATATTTAATTTGAGGCTTTTGAACCTGGTGTATAAATGTTGTAGAAAACTTAAAGGTATAGAAGCAACACTAATAATTTAAGTTGTACGAATACAAAATACAAAAACATCAATCTATATATTATATTATTATAAATTATATAAATTGATAGTGGAGATTTATATATATTAAAAAATCATTCATAAGCAAAATCAATTAAATATAACAAAAATTAAATTTAATTCATTTATTTAAAATCTAAGAAGGGAATAAAAACATATATAATTTAAATATTTTTAATTATATATATGATTTATTTCTTATATTTATAATAAATTTTTGAGTTTTTAAAAAATTACAATATTAATTTTTTTTTAAATTTGTATTGAATCTATATTAAAATTATTAAATACTCAAAAAAAATTATCTTTAGAATTAGACGCATAACAAATACGTGTCCCACATATATATATATATATATATATATATATATATATATATATATATAGATAGTGTCCAATACATATCATATACTGGACACGCCATTAAAATCAAGTGTTCGAGGTTCATAAGTATTCAAAGAGGCACCAAATTCTGAATCTCTAGTCTTCAGAAGATTGATACAGTCTAACTCTCCACTTCATATACATATATAAAAAGAAATGAGGTTCTTATGCTAATAAAAGTTCATGCTTTTCTCTAACACTTTTTCTATGTATAAACACACCAGCACCAATGCATGGACATGCTATGAACCATCAATGGATGGCTTAATTACAGTATAAAATAACCAATTATATAATATAGTGAAGAGAACCAGACCACCAGCTACACTTCCCAGAAATGAATCTGAAATTTCTAATTGCTCTTTCACACTGCCCTGCTCTGTGGGAAGCTTCACTTCTGGAACTGCAAAAGGTTGAATGAAAATTTTGTAGGTCAAGAATAATAGCAAAATTATAGGCTAAACATTGTAAAATAACTTAAATTTCAAATCTTTCTGTTATGGGGGCACTGGAAATCATAATATATATCATCAATCACTGAAAATTTCAAACCAGAAAAAAAAATTAGAAATTTTAGCTATGGATTGAGGATGAAAAAGAAAAGTACCCTTGAGTTTTGGAGCATTATTGGAGGGTTGTTTTCTAGTAGAGAGGGATTGCATTTGTTCATCAAGCTTTTTGAGTGCTTCTCTCGCTTTTTCTGGCTCTACCTCATATTGCTGTGACTGTGAATCTTCCTTCACTGATGCATGAACAATCCCAAAACAAGATTTCAAAGAAGAAGAAGAATAAGGGTTTATGATGAACCTCTTGTCCTTGAAAATTCCTCCATTAGTGTGCACAGCAAACAGTGATGGTGGCTGCTGGTAGAAGCAAAGAAGTTGCATGGATGAGAACATTGGAAATTGAATATGGGAAATGAAAATTGGAACTGTTTCTTCACTCACCCCAAATATCTAACACACAACACAACCATTGGAATTGAAGATAATGTTCTGTCTTTTTATCTTCATTTGTTCCTGACACTGACCTTTCACTTATGTTTTTTAATATCAGTATTGGTTTTCACAGAGTGTTTTCTAGGTGAAATTTAATCAACTCAAATTTTACAAATTTGATGACATATTAAATTATTTAATTATTTAAGTAATATGTTTTCTGAGAAAAAGTATAATATAAATATTTAAAATTATAGATTTTAACAAAAAAAAAAATAGAGAAATCCTACTCAATTAGATAACTTTTGGAATGGATAAAGAATTTATTCGAATAAAATCCAACCCAACCCTCCACATGTATATACCCAAAAAATATATAGATTTATTGATCGCAACAATACAATTTTGATATATTGTTAATATATTTTTATATTATTAATTAATTAATTAATTTAAATTTCTTTATATATAACTTTTAAATAATAAATAAAATAAAATATCATAATTAATATTTATAATTAAATAATATTAAAAATATAGTATTAATGTGTTTTATTGAATTATCAAAATACTCTCCAGTGTTTATTTGAACGTTTTTTCCGACCCTATTTATTTTAAGGTGAACTTACATTTGACTATCAGTTTGCAGTTATATGTTCCATTGAGAATGTGTTGAAGTTAGTGTAAATTAAAATAAAATAAAAAAACTGTTATTACTTTTGTTTGTTCTTTTATGATTAAATATACTTTTAATTTTGTAAAATTTGAACCAAATTTAATTTTAATTCTAGCAGTTTTTTAATATTTTATTTAGTTTTAGTTTTAACAAATTTAGTGTTAAAGGAAAGTCAAGTGATAATAATAGTTGTGTTTACTAGTGTTTCTCATATTATGTCATATGTGACATTTCTAAAAACTTTTAATATTTATAATATGAATTTATCATTTTTAAATTAATATTAGAAACTAATAATACTTATTATTATATATATTTTATTTTATTTATTTTGAATAAAAAAATTATGAAAGGTACAATTTCGATAGTGTGGTTTATCTTTAGATAACATGCTAAGTTATATATATTGTAAGAATTTTATGTTATTATACGCGCGTATATTAATTTGAGTTCAATAAAATTTTTTGAACTCTAATAAAAAGGATTAGACTATGAAACAACAATAAAAATTATTAAAGACCTTAATAAAAAATTGAAGAAATTTTCATTTAATTTTATTGTTAAGTGGATAAATTAAAGTGAGTGATTAGTCATCTTTCCTAATATTTTAATTCAATTTCACATTTAAAAAAATATAAGTCAATTGTTCAAAATTAGAAAAGAAATATACATGAAAGATGAAGATAACTGAAGAAATAATATGAAAAAAAAAAAAGCATTGTAAAAATATCATAACATTTATTATAATTTTTTTAAATTAACGATTTATATATATTTGTCACTAAAATATTATTTTCGATAAATTTTAATAACAAATAAATTAGTGATCATTTATTTTCACAGATAAATTTACCAATAAATAATAATAAATAATTTAATAATCAATAATAAATTAATTGAAAAATTTATCAATAAATTATTTGTTAATAAATTAATTATTAATTTATTCATCATTAAAATTTATCAATAATTATTGACAAATTTAATTCATTGATAAAATAATTTAATAATGATAATGTTAATAATAATAGTAATAATTATTATAATAATAATAATAATAATAGCAGTAATAATTATCACAATAACATTAAGAATAATAATAATAATTATTATTATTATAATAATAATAATAATAATAATAATAATAATAATAATAATAATGATAATGATAATGATAATTATTATTGTAACAATAATAGTAAAAATAATAATAAGCATATTATCGAATATTTGTGAAAAAGATATGCATTTTTTTTTCTTCAATATTAAATACACTAATGAAAATTCAACATAATTTGTTGCATTCCTAATTTAAAATGTTAGATATTAGTTGTACCAATATCCAATTAATTCAAATATGTTGTTGTCGGCATCCAATAAATAAATAAATAAAAGTTTATTTGTTAAATAATTTAATTAAATTATACTTAAATTTGAAGATTTTCTTTTTGGACATTATAACTTGAATCAAAGATTGACGAGAGTTGTGAATAAAATGTTAGAAAAATAGGAGAGAGAGAAAGAGTAGGGTAACAGAGAGACAAGGAAATGAAGAAGTCTTCGGGAGGCGCAGGTGACAAGAAGAGACTCCGACGCTCCTCCGCACCAGATCCCACCTCCGACGCCCCTCCTAGGGTTAGGGTTTCCATTTCCCTCTTCAATTCTCCACTTCCAATTCGCTCTATCTCCTATTTTTCTCTCATTCTTAATCTCACTCCACGCCTTTTCTTCTCATTTTCGTTCCCACCAAAACGCATCGGATCAAAGTTTCGCTTTCAATTTTTTTAGGGTTTCACTTTCGGTAATGTACTGATTGGAACCGCGGAACAACGATAAGCACTATACTGTTTGGCGTGTGTGTGTGTGTGATAGTGCCATGTTTTCAGCTCAATTTTTTTGCATTTCTCCAAATAGGGTTTTTGCTGTGGTTGTAACATTTTTTTTTTCATTTTCAATTTCACTAGTGTTTTTAATGGAAAATGAGAATTTGGGAAGCAAGGTGGAGTTTTTATTGACATTTGATCTGGTGTGTGTGTGCATTTGTTTGTTGATTTAGGCTGATATATGCTGAAATGCCTTTTTTTTTTTTTTTTTTTTTTTTTTTTTTTATTTTTTTTTTTTTTTTTTTTTTTCTGTTCCTGTTTGTAGTATGTCATTGTGCGGGTCGTGTTCAATTGAACCATGTTTTTTAGTTTTGCTATTTCGCCTATTTTATTTACAAAGAAAACAGCTGTTTCTGTTATTTAGTGACTGAGTTGGGGTTTGTTTGTTTTCAGAAACAAGCTGTCAAGAAAGATGTGTTCCAGGTGTTTGCTGAGAAGGTTAGAGACCACAAGGAATTGGTTTCGAGATGGGCTGTTCTACAGGAGACTCGTGTGGAGTATTTTAGAGGGAAGGACTTTGTGAGCTTCTTGAAAAACAATCCGGAGCTCAAGGATATTCTAGAATCAGATAGGAATTTAGAGACAGAGGAGATTGCCAACATTCTACTTGGGAAAAATCTTTTAGTGCGCTGTGATCGTGTTGTAAAAACTGTTCGTCCTGGGAAGAGAAAGTTGTCTACCTGGCCTGCACATTTGGAAATTTTCCCTGTAAGTGTTTTTTGCTCTTGGTTTTGAGTCTTCTTTCTGCAATTATTGAGTTGCTATGATTATATCAGAAAGCTCCACATGTATGTGCTTGAATTTAGTCTGTTAATATCTCAGAAATTTCTTGCTCTGCATTATTGACCTGTTTGACGTTTCTTTTTACCCCCACAAGCTGTTCACCAAACCCTTTTTTTAATTGCTATCCGGGCAGGTGGGTGGGTGGGCGCTTTAGGTTTTTCAAGTCTTGATGTTAAAGTTCTCAGATCAGTTCTACAGGATGAGGGGTGGAACTGAGAATGATTTATGGGAAGAGTCTAAGATAAATTGATTGAAAGCTTTTAAGAGAACTACATGTGGTAATAATTCGAATGTTAGAAGGGAAATTTCCAAGTTCGAAAGTTTTGGTCACTCTGACCTTTGGTTTGCCTACGTCTGATATGGTTACTTCTGCTATGTTGAGAAGTAGATAGCTTGATAAATTCATAGTTATTAATATTGGTGCCATAGGGCTGTTCTGGAGTGGATCATCCTTGGGCTTCTACTAAAAAAACAGACTAGAATGTTTTTCCTCTTTCCAGTGTCATTTTTGGGTTTTTAGGGGGTCAAATAATATTTTACCCTTTTTTTTCCAACCTTAAATGAAAGCTAGGTCTTTTATGGTTTCCCACTCCCAGTTTTGGAGCACGCACACTGAGCTCAGAAGGATGCCCACCCACTGAAATCCTTTTCCTGTGGCTGCCACATTTTCTTCTGTTGCTGGCTGAATTCCGTTTGTTTCGTGCCACATTCCACTATGCACCATACTGCTACAATATTTTTGGGGTCAGCTTGTATTTGCTATTCTCCTAGATTGATAACTATGATGCTGATTGAATCATTCAATTTTTTGTGGTGTTGCTATATTGATTCTGGTTTTGTCTATTACAGGTATGTTTGCATTAGTGGGTGTCTGTTTTTTAGATTTCTATGTAATAAGTTGGTGGTGTATTCATAGATAAGTATATTCTATTGCTACCTATATGTGTATGATGCATCATATACTGAAACAATTGTATTTGATCTTATATATTTTTTCAATTCAGTATAGTTTTAATCTTGAAAGAAAATAAAGAAAACAATTTCTTAAAAACAACTTCGGGGATGAAATATATGAGCATTGTAAGGTGTTCATGTAGTTTAAGAGCATTTCCTGTGTTAAAATTATCACAATGTATGGTTTTTTCTCTGCCGCAGTTTATGTTGTTAGGTTTATTTTTGTGCTTGAATTTGACAAAATTTGATTTGGTCTTCGCAGGAACAAGTATTTTCTGAAAATGATGCTTTCTTTGCATGGACGTTTGCTAAACGCCATCCACTTTGGCAGACGCTCCTCTCATTTTTCTGGCCCGTGTTAACTTTGGCTATTTGCTTATTCCCCGTGTACCCTCATCGCTGCAAGCTATTGATACTTTACTCATGCGCTGGGATCCTTTTCCTCATCCTCTCTCTACTTTTGAGTAAGTTTATCTTTCCTTTAATGTTTGATTATTTTTGGCTAGTTTCTTCATGTTGTCTAAGTTAATTTAGTGTCTATGTTTCATGAGCTAGCTATAATACTATAACAGTGCAAAATAGCACAATTTTTAAAAATTAAAGATGTTTGAGATTCACAAATAAAGATACAACCAAATTACAATATATAAGAGTGGGTGTAAATCTTACTTTTTATGCTAGTTTTGTGATGTTGAATTAAGTTTAAAGTCTATTTTCAATAATAATGGAGATACGTATGTAAAAAATACATCTGCTGCAGTGAATTTTTATTATTGAATAATTTTTTCCCCATACGAAAAAATATAGGCCCCCTCTATGAATTAGATGGCTTGAAAGCCTGATGCTTTAGACCTGTGAAATATGAGAATCCATCGCATGCACCTTTATTTTGCTTGGCTTTGGATTTTCACAAGCCTTTAAAAATTTACTTTAAGTTGCTTTGTTCAACTATTTTTCGCCAGTGTAGTTGCTATGCACATCGTAACTTGTTGACTTCTGGAATGCATATATTGTAGTAGTTGTTAGATGCTCAAGGAATGCGATATATTTCCGGTAACTTCTTGTGCTCTTGGCAGCTGTAACTTTTTTATTACAAGTGGATTCATTATTGTCTGAAATATGCTTTAGTAAGTGCACCACATTCTGGTACAGTGCTTCCATGGGCCTCATGAATTTTATTTTTTTTAATGTTGTAGTAAGAGGTGCAATATTTGGCGTTTTATATATCACTCTTGGAAAGCGAATCTGGTTTTTCCCTAACATCCTTGCCGAGGAAGCAACACTTCGGGAGTTGTTTAGATTTTGGCCTAAGAAAGATGAAGAGGAGAAGCCCAAGTGGACAACGAGGCTTTTCTATGCTGGGGTAGCTGTGCTGTTTATATTATTGCTGAGGCATCATGCACCTGATGAAGCTGCCAGAGCAAGGTAAGCCCTAAACACAAACACAATGGATGAAATTATATATCCTTTCAGCGGAAAAATAATCATAAACTCAAATTCAGCTTGAATTCCTTTTCAGTTGCATCTATAAACAAAGCCATAAAACTGAAAAACAAACTATTTGTTGTTGGTCTTTTCTAACTGTTACAACATGATGCTTTGGTTTTATGCAGGTACCACAAGAGGGTGTCTAACATCATTGACGATGTTCTTGAATGGTCTCCAACTTTGGCCTTGTCTGGGATGATGGATAAGCAGCAAAATGTGGCTAATGCCACAGGATCTGCTGATGCTAGCAAAACTGGAGCAGAGCATGCAGGTGATGGTGATGATGAAAAAAGTTTCAAGGGACAATATAATAATACCGAAGAAGTGATAGAGGAGGACGTGGATGAAGATAAACAGCAAGATTAAAGGTTAATCATATATACCTAAATGATATATATGTAGTGACTAGTTCACAATTTTCCTTTTGAGTGTAAAAGTACCATGTATGAAATAATAACATAAAAGTGGTTCGCTTTCAAATCGATGCTCTTAAAGGATTATTTTTCTTCGTCGACGTGCATCTCATGCGCACTCCCAACGGCAGAGGTTATTTTGTCTGATGGGTAAGAAATATTTTAAATGAAATTTAAAATAGAGATTAAATTTTACAGGGAGAGTAGATTATTTATTTTATTTTATAGAACAAACTATCATGAAGACTCAGTTATTATTCTACGGAAAACATCTGTTTATAAATAATAGAAAATGTGATTATGACCTTACAATTTTTCCGAAAAAACATTATTCAAGTGGCTTGTCGTTTATTACTAAATTGTTTTCCAAAATAGCACTTTAATGTTAATTTTGTCCTTGAATAGTCTGATCTGATTCCTGAAAATATGTGTATGTACTTCAGTTTATGAAATTGTTAATTTCCCAGTAAATTAGTCCTTTGAATTTGACCAGTTTTTGTTGACTAAATTGTCGTGAAGCTTAGAGATAAGGATGAAAATAGGTTAGATAATTTCAATATTTACGACCCATTTCACATTTCAAATATGGTCTGTCCTTAACTACATTATTTAGCGAAAGGGTTATGACCGAACTTTTAATATCTTTAGAGAAGTTGGTCATGGTATGAACATTCAGAAAATTCTAACAGGCTTGACAAGCTTATCTGTTCATAAATAATTGTATTCGAATAACATTAATACTTATTTTATAATATTATTTCCTTATTGAATGTCATGGTTTTAATAATTTCGAAGTGTCGAGGAATGTGGATCCATTTTTGAGTTTTTTCTTCACTAATCTAATACATGCGTTTATACCAAATTGCCCCCAAAATGACTTTGCAAAGCTGCAAGTGGAGAAATCACACGCACCTCCACCATAACGAGCACCACATTGACCTTTACTTCATCGAACAGCTTTATTAAAGAGGACAATACTTCACTTTAGTTGTAAAGCAAGGAATTGATAACTTTTAAACTCAATTAATGGATAACAGTTTGACTCAAGGATCTTATTTTACTATTTGAATGAATAAATAAACAAATAAATTTGTCCTACAAGCTAAGTGACCTCAAGCAATCAAATCTACTTAAAAGTGAACATAAAATCATCTTTATTCTCCCTTTGAACATACTCCCACTTATATTATAATACAAGAATAATTAGATGAGTATCTCTTGCTCATTTCTACAAGACCAAACTTATGTTTGAATATGCCAGAAATATAACTTCATGAAAATTTAATTTTCTACAGAACAATACCAAGCGAAAAAGTAAAACAAAGGCCAACAAATGGTGTAATGACTAACAGCATGATCATTATCCTATGACGTCTCATGTTAACATTAAGAACCAGTTGAACTACATAATAAAGCAGTCAAACAGAGTGTTGGTACATAAGAGTTTGTTTCTTCTAACCTGATCATCATCATCATCATCATCATCCATCCAAAAGTTGGTTGAAGTTGGAGTTGACTAACCACTATAAAACTGTACAAAATTAAAAATGAGAAAAGAATGAAGGATTGATTGACCGACTTCAACAGAAATCACAAATATCAATAATCAATCATTCTTTTCGCTCCCCCATAATATCATTCACACCACAAACACAAGAACAAAGCCAAGAATGATTTGCCGCTTGGCACATATATTGCCAAGAATGTTTACAGATAACCAAGGTATTCACCAATATGTCTCTAGGATACAAACCAACCTCGGCCTCTAATCCCCCATCAATTGTGGTTTAGTTGCTGACCTGAACAGTCCCCTTCCTCCACTCTTTCACCTGGGGATGAATGATACACTGAAGATTGCAAACCGTGATGATTATGGTAAGAGCCACTGCCATTTTGGTAACCAGCTGCTTCGAACCTGTTGTGTACTTTTCCTGCTCTTGCATCTTGTTGCATGTTAGGAGAATTCCAGGTTTCCGCAGAGTCAGAATGCAAAGGTTCAGAACCAGATGAACTAATTGATTGTGATGATAGGACAGAATCAGTACCATTATCCTTTTCCTTGCCTGAGTTGTTTGAGCCCTCAGCATCCGATTTCTTTGCAAATCGTCCTCCGGTACCCCTCGCCCTTCTCATAGCATGCTGGTGCCGAGACTCGTGAAGATATGGCTGCCAGACACACATGTTAGCACAGCCCAATAGACAGTGGCACAAGTAGAACCAAATCCCATGTCTCATCCAACCATTATTTTCAACATGTTAAGTGAAAAGAATAAGCTACTTAATTCCTGATTTGATTCTCAGTTTCAAACATATTACTGTTTGTATAAAGTTAACTGCGTATGATGTTTACCCCTGAAAACGTGTAAAGACAACTGAACATAATATGTTTCCCAATAGAAAAAAGAAATGTAAACAAAATTAGAGAAGGAGTCCACAGAAGTTCATATAGCAAAATCATTATAGGTGACACTAGGTTGTTACGAGAGAAATCAGAGAGATTGGAATGAAAACCGTGAAGTGAGTTTATATATAGTTATTCAATGCATTCATTATGCATGAACAGAGAATATTTTATTTCCTCTACTAAAGATTACATGTCTATAATAAATACGGAATATATTATTCTGATTTTTCAACATAGGTTATAAAAAGTTTGTTAACGTTTATGCACAATGTTTTCCGCTGCCTGCATTGGAATGCTTATTTTTCATTTTTACCAAACTCCTGACTTTAGACAGCAATAACAGATCCTAGCAAACAATATATTGGAAGTTGTTCCTTATTTGCATTTATTATGATTCAGACTATTAGGCAATAGACGTTCATAAACATTTTCACTTTCACACTTCCAACGTGGAATAAAAGAGAACCAATTTCTCACAACATCATTAATTCAGCATAGTGGACATTACTTCAATTGATATTGATGCACAAGCATCCTGACCTACACATAATGAAATATGGTCATGTGGTACGATGGTACAACATCACAACAGAAATCTCACATTCCAATTTTTTTTCATCTAAACATGTTCAGTGTTCATGAGCATATTGCACCCTTCGGCACACAGAATTACATTCATGAGAGTGCGCTTCTCTTTTACTTTCACTGCATCTTTGGTAGAAAACCATCACATATAGATTAGTTAAAATTAATTCATGTCCCAATGACTTTTCTTTTTAGATCAGCAGATAGTAATAAGGTTTAGTATACAAGTACAGTAAAAGGAAACATGGCTGAAAAAACATCTCACGTAAAATGTGGTTAGATATCACTTGTTCAAATATTAGTTAAACTAACAAAGACAAATTAGCTCCGACACATTTGTACCTTTCTAGATTTTATTAGCTTCCTCTCAAGTTCTGCTTTAGCACGGGCTTGTCTTCGCCTCAGAATTCCTTGGTACTGTTTGGCATTCACATATACAGGCTCTTGAGCCATCTCAAGGGGCAAAGGCATTCTGGCATGAGGCATTCCTATAAAAGGAGGATACCCCTGATGGTAAAAAATATCATTGGTTACTTATCTGCCATCCAAATATCACCAATGTTTTAAACAAGAGAATAGACCAAACAGAATTAAACAAATTTACCGTTATTACAAGAACATATCTATTCAATATTATATACTAGCCATATTTCTTATTAGACTAATTTGAGGAAATTGCAAATCAGTAACTGTTATACTATGACCTATATGTGTAATAATAACCTAATGCATTAGCACAAGATTAATTACATACCAACTGCTGGTGACCATAAACTGCCATCATGCCCCCATAATACGGATCTTGATAAGGATTTGTAGCACATGCCTGTATAAAGAATTTAAAGAGTCCAATCCATTCCAAAAAAACATGCAACTATTAATTCTACCACAGATTTTCTATAAAATGATATGCATGAGTCAGTAACAATTTATGCTATTGAAGTAAGTCGTCAACACTTGGACCATATCTAAATGTTAAAAAAGTGATCAGACCAAGAAAAAGACTAACAATTGAATGACCAACAAGTTCCAGCTGCGGTGTCTGAGTAAGGCATTCTTCACGCATGGATGGTGCAGATGATGCAGTTTGCTGCGTCCCTTGCTGTTCTTGCCCATAATTTCCTGCAAGGAAGAAAAATAAAATACCACGTATTAATACTTAGAAGTATGAAAAAGTTACAAAATATAAAATCAAAACTGCCAATTCATTTGATCATGTTCCTGATTTCATTTCCATAATTTGTATTTAAACGGTTAAATGATACTCTAAAGCACCTGGTTCGTTAGGAGCAGCAGGCTGCGAATCTTTAGTGGCATCATCATCTTCCTCATTCATCCCGCTATTGGACAAAGATTGGCCTTCTTCATTGGATTCAGAATCACCATTAGGGCATTCAAGAGATGACGAATTGGATGCATTTGCCCCAGCCATTGTTTGAGCCAAGGGATTGTAACCAATACCACGCCACCAAGGCTCGGAATAAACACTTCCAGGTTGAAAGGAATGAGGATCTGACCTCAGTCGATTTGCAGTTTCAGACTTGGACTGCATGTCTACAGATCCCTACAAAACCAACATACTTAGTGATACACAAAATCATATTCCTAACACTAAGACAAAGCCAAATGATAATAAAACAAAACCGACAACCTTTATAAGAATAAATTCAATCTCAGAGAGGAAAAGTGATAAAAACCACCAAGAAACCCCCACCGAAATTGATCATGATTCATCATAAAAACAAACAAGCCTTTTTAACCAACTAACAGTTACAAAGCTGGAATTCATTCATTTTGTGTACACTAGACAATTCTTTAAACTTGCCAAATTCTTGAAAGACAACATCTGTCAAATGATAGTTACAGCTATAGATATAAAGCAGGGGAACAAAAACTCAAACACTATCCTAAAAATTTTAAAAGCCGAATTTAGTCAAAGAGACAGCCAAACAGAACCACAGGAAAACCAAAGCATACATCAACCACATATGTTATCCAACTGTCGGTCAGTCCCAGACAGCCAACTACACACTACCTACGAAGCTCAGCTTCACAAAATTTCATCAAATTTGTCACTTTATACCACCCCAAAACCCCCAATTCTCCCCACATTCACAAACAACCCTAGCTCAGCTAAAATCCCCTTCCCGCCACGAAAAAAATAAACCTTTTGCGACTCCATTAAAGAATTCCCACATCACAACTCAATCAGTCATCAAATTCTCCAACCCATCTTCAAAAAATTCACCCAGGAAGAACGAAGCCAAAAATCCTAATCCCCAAAAAGACTCAGTCAGAAACAAATCACGCAATCAAAGGAAACCCCCAAATCAATCGAAAGAAAAATCGAGTGATGAGAATACCAGAGTACTCACTTACCAAGAGAAGAACAGAAAACCCTAGATTTTGGGTCCTCAGATTCTGATAGAAAATTCAAAAGGAGCTATCTTGATTCCTCTCTCTCTCTCTATCTCTCCCCTCTCACACACACAGTTCTCTCAAATTAGCACCAGAAATTAATTAATACCAGCAACACCAATTATAATAGGCAAAGTTAAAATAAAATAAAAAATGAAACAAATGTTATAATAAAAAAAGAAAAATAGTAAATATCCAGACATAACACTCTCACAAAGTCTTCGTCTTGGTCTTTTAAGTCTTGAGTCCTCAAAGTGCATTTTCCTTTATTTAATTAAATAATTTTTTTTTTCGCTTCAAGAAAGGAGGGTAATGATGACGTCACCTACCTGTGGGGTCAGCAAGGACACGTGGAGGAGGGAAACCGGCGGTACCGGTGGCGGGAGAGCGTGCGTTGTGAGGAACGGGGGTGAGGTGTCAGGGTGAGGTTATCAAGGCCCTTGAAAGGAACCAAACAAAAGAAAAATGTGGCCCACGTGACACGCACTTGAGCAGGACAAATCCGCGAAACGCGTGGCCCCTGTGTGGGGACCACATCGTTCCAGCGCTGACAGCAACCTCGGACACGTGTCTCCTCCTTGCCTTCCAAACGCATCACGCTTTTGAACCTTTTTTATCATTTAATTTTAAGAGTCCCATGAGATAAAGATACCTCTAATATCAATAGAGAAAGTTAATCTTCCTTTTACACAAGCAAAAAGTTAATTATATTAAACCATGCTAACATTTTTCACATTCATTTATTAATCATCCATCATTGTGATCATACTATTTATTAGTAACTTTTGTGAACCCAATCCATATATGTTGACGAATAATTTATCTATAAACACTCTTTATGAATATTGAGACTTTACTTAACTATTGTGAGACCTTAAATCTAACTCATGAACTATTTTAGAAAACAAATAAAGAAAAACCCATCTAAAATATGGATATGGAAGAAATAGTTTGAAATTCTTGGAGTTTCACTTTGATTTGCGTTGTTTTTACTATGCTTAGAGAGTATTTTTGTGAGCATAATTATTAGATGAATTTCTATAGTAAGGATTATTATCAATTAATGTCTCACTAAGATCAGTAATTTTTTAATTGAAGTTCAGAACATTATTGATAAAGTTCACTTAAAGTTGCTCTTGTATTATCCAGAGTCTTATAATGTTTAATTGTTTTAATCATTTTGATAATTTATTTGATGATTACTATACAAATAATAATAATAATAATAATAATAAACACGTATTTTTAAATATATATTTTTATTATAACTAAAACTTGCAATAAATAAAATCTTTGAATATATAATGAATAACTTAAGACTTTTGAACCTTAATTCACCAAAATTATTGAGTTTAAAGGAAAGACTAATCTCTATAAAATAAAGTTTAATATTTTATTAAATGAAATATATGTAAATGGGTCACTCCCAACATGTGAATTGTATAACAAGCCATATTATATTTTTCATGAATTGGATTATTGGTTTATATTAATTTTTTACTCAATTCGAAAAAATCATCTTATATCAAATTCATAAGTTTCGAATTAAATAAGTTTGACTCAATTTAATTATACAATAAAATAGTAATCATGTTATAGTTTTATTGTAATTATTATATTTTATAACATAAATAATATATTTATGTATGCATTATAAGTATTTGTTACCTTATGAAAATTAAAAATATTAAATTATTTTATTTTAGGTATTGTAATCATCTACAAATTTTTATTTAGAATAGAAGTGATAAAAGCTAAAATATAATTTAAATATTTTATTAAATGACTAAAAATACGTATTTATAAATAAAACAATAGTTAAATCTCACGTTTATAAAATCAGAAAATCTTTAAATTTTTGTCTATCTCTTTTTTTTTTTTATTTCTCTAAATTCTACTTCCATTATTCATCAAATTAACGATTGAAGACTTGTGGTAGCAATCGGAGCGACACTGCCTGATTAAATATTCTATTAGAGTAAGTCTAAATCTATAATTTTTCTTCCTTATGTCAATTTCAAATTTGTTCTATAGGTCTATCTATAGTTATTGCATGTACCTTTAAAGACTTCAAGAGAAGTCTCTCTTGATTTCATATCTTTGTAGTATAGTATGATCGTTGATCAGATATGCTATAGTTAGAGTGCTCATGCTTCTAAATTTTTTGAGATCTTTTAAACAATATTTGCTCACATTAGATAAGATAAGCTAGCTAATAGATTGGTTATGTTTTGTATTTAAACCTATATCTTAAGTTAGAATAGTTTACAGTAACGATTATTAGATGAATATACTGTGGATAATTCTTGTTGTTCTAAGTTGAAATTAATGAACTTGGATAATAAAATTAGAGTTTGACTCATGTGGTTATTGTTAATTGAATGTTTATAGTATAAATATGATGCTATGTATCATCATTTTGATGAATTAAACATGATTAGGTTCCTTTTAGGTCATATTTGTATATATATAAAATTAGTGAGTGAAATTTTGTGAGAGTAGAGTTGTGAAAAAACAGACAAGTACTATAAGTTGTTAAATTAGATCTATGTTTTGTGTAGAAAGAATAAAGTTTCTAAATAAAGCCTCATGGAACCAAACTGCTCTCGAATTGATTATCGCTCAAGCTATAATATTCTTGCTTAAGCTATTTGTTTTGTTTGTTTGATTTTTTTTTTGTAATGCAACTTATGTGTTGAATATAATAAATTAATTTATATTTTAAATTGAATAGTATTGATGATTTAGTAATTTTAAAAATTTTTTAGATTGAGATTCAAAAGTGAATGAATAAATAAGTAGAGATATAGGTATATGATATGATATTCTTAAAGGTTTGTTGAGATAGTTAAAATCAAGACATAGTATTTTCAGGAAAGAAAATACTAGTATATAGGTCAATTAAGATGTATATGGTTTAAAAATTTGTTTAATATAATAATAAAAATTAAATAAATGATCATTACTATATATCAAAAGACAAAGAAAATGTGAAGTGTAACATATTTTATAGAAGGAGAAGAAAATAAATAAAAGAGAATGTAAATATGAGGAAAATAAACATATCTTACTAAATTTGTTCATAACAATTTTATTAAACTTTTTTTAATTTCGCTTACATAAAAAAATTCTATAAAAATATGTTTTAAAAAAAACCACCTTTGTAATTTTTAATTACAATATTAATAATTTAAATTAATTTTTTATTTAAAAAATGTAAACATGTGAGAGTGCCTATACTTTCGCTAATAGTACTAAATGAACTGGTTGCTCCATACCCTACTAGAAATAACTAATATTAGTATTCATGCATATGATTCTCAACTAATAAAAATGAAATAACTAAAATGATATCAAAAGGTATTAAAAAAAAATGAAAGCAATTAGAATATAACTTTTTCATTATGAGTAATGTTTTAAAACACAGGTTGCCTATTTTTTTTTTAATTACTAATTTTGATAATTTTTTAAAACATTATACCAGTTTGATTCATAAACAGTCACTTTCTGGCAATTTGACAGCAAATTTAAAGTGTTTTTTATTTTTAATTATTTATGTTTTGGAATTTGAACATAACTTCTCATTGTTTTCTTAATCAACTAAAATTCTCATTAATCGCAATCAATTGGATAAGGGTTACTATTACAAGAAAAAAAAAATATTTGCATCACAAACTATTATTCAATTGTTAAACATAATAATTTCTTAATTTGTGTAGTAATTATTTTTAAGATCATATTTATAATTTTTTATCACTGAACTGCAGAAAATATTTTACATTAGTAATATAAAAATTAAATTAAATTACTATGTAGTACTGTATTATTTTTTGTATCTTATTTTATTTTGTCTAATCTCTTAATTTTTCATCATATCATATGATTTCTATTACTTTTTTTCCCTTATTTTTCTTCGTTAACGTATCGTACACGTCATTACACGTTATTGGATAATTTCACTTTTCTTATTTTGTTTGTTTAAGGATTGAAGACGCCAAAATGAAAACTGTGGACTGAGTATACCACACTTCCATACTGAAATTTGAAATGGAACTACTTAATTACTATTTTCGCTTCCTAATTGTGTAGGATAATTAAAGTTATGATAAATAAATACTTGGGATTTAAAATTTGTATTTTAAATATATATTAAATTATGATAAAAATTTCAATTATTAATAAGCAATTTAAAAATAAAGATAAAATATAATAAATTGAATTTAATTCGAAGACATATTTTTAATATATAACTAATCTTTTACTACATCTTGTAAATGATAAACATTTATGTTTAAAAATATATAAATTTTTATTTTAAATTTATAATAAGTAGTTTAAATTGCGATATAGAGTGCGAAATATATATAATATAATATAACACAACATAATATAATAAATAAAAATAAGTTACTTAGATAGTTTTTAAAACAAAACTTTTATTTCTTTATCACTATTCTCTCTGAATTCCTTTTAAGTAAATAACTGAAGCTCTATCGAGTTTTAACAAAAGAATAAGAAATTTTATCAAATTAGATTTGTAAATGAATAAATTTAAATCTATTTAATTTTAGGACTTTTTTTTAGTAAGAGATTTTACTTTTTGTGATAATTAAAAAAATAAAAAATTTAACTATTTACAAAGATAAAATTTTAAATAAAGTGAATAAAAAATTATTTTTAACTTATTTATATCTTTTCAAAATAGACATTTATATTTTTAATTAACTTTAAAGCCATATATTTAACACAAATAAACCAAAATTTAACACATCAATAATAATATGTTAGTAGATATAAGAAAAAAATTTATATTTTCTTTTTTTTTTCTCTCTTTTTCAACAATTTGAAAATTTATCCATTTTTCACAATTTTTTTCCTATTGTTTATCAGTCACCCTTTCTCTCGTTCCCTTTCTCACATCCAACCAAAATATAAATTTGAGCGTTAGAATGGATTCAAATTTAAGTTCAAATTCAAGAAAAAAAATACATACGCAAATCGATTGAAATCCATTGAGTTAACTCGATTCAAATTTAAGTAACTGTTAATAGTCAAATGTGTATAGAAATAACTTGCATGAAGTTGAGTTAGTTTGACTTGGACATTGGTGTTACTCTTTCTTAAGATTTAAGGATAATTTAACAATGTTTTAATTCACATCTGTAATATTTTATATTTTATTGAACAAAGATGGAGAAATAAGGTTAATATATAAGGATGACATCATCCTTGTTTTAGAAAAAAATATTCAGCTGGTTGGATAAGGACAATTTAACAATGTTGTAATTCACATCTGTAATATTTTATATTTTTTGAAGAAAGTTGGAAAAATAAGATTAATAAATAATGATTACATCATCCTTAAAATATAATTCAACTGGGGTGGCCAAGGACAGTTTTAACAATACTTAATTCACATATACTTTATATTTTACTGAACAAAGTTGGAGAAATAAGGTTATTAATATATCGATGCCACCAATTATATGATGCAGGTATATACATATAAATGAAAGAAAATCAACAACAATACCCATAAAAATAATTATAATAAATAGGGTACATAATCGTTTTTTTAAAGATGGTTCGAGATGAATATTTACCTATAAATTTTGATAGGAATAAATGCAAATATAGATAAAATAGCACCTAACTTGTCTCACATTCTTTTTAACTTATAGTTACATTAAAAAATAATTATAATCTTATTTAATTATAATCTATCTATGTTTGAATGAGTTAAAATCATAATTTATGTTTAATATTGTGGTTAAACAATGTTATCTTTAAGTGATTTAATATTAAACTTTAAATTTGTTTTACCATTCCCTGTAGATTAAGAAAAAAAAGTCAATGATTACAAATAATGATAACTTTATATGTATATACAACACAATATTTTATTTTATTTGTGAGTTTATCATAAACAAAAATTTTAATAATATTTTGTATTTTTAGTTATTTAATGTGTAACTTTTTAATTTTTTTAAAAAATTATATTTCTAATTTTTGAAAAATGGTTGTTTTTTTTTTTTATAAATTGTGTTATTATTTGTTTTTTTTTTTTTTTTTAAAATTTTTTTTAATTTTTTTTTTTTTTTTTTTTTT
>Ga0209489_103503_pt1 | contig 30438 bp, 16 predicted proteins | sample SiratrowhiteBW_FD_187527 | JGI IMG/M metagenome (GOLD analysis project Ga0209489, IMG submission 187527) | Root nodule microbial communities of legume samples collected from California, USA - Siratro white BW (SPAdes) (version 2) | ecosystem: Host-associated > Plants > Roots > Nodule | place...
TATATATATATTATTGATTTGGAATATGTATGGTATGCAATCTCCCGACAATTCATATGCGCATGCAAAGAAAAAGCTAGACAATTCATTTACAGGTTAAATTTAAAATGCTATTTTAAACTTGAATTATTAATTTTTTTTTACATTTACTTTTCGTTAAATAAAATGTGTGAATTTATTTCTCTTTATAAAATGTGAGAATAATCGAGAAGTAATTTTGTTAATCTACATAACAGATCTTTGTTATTATTTTATCGATTTAATGATTATTTGTATGCTTTTTCATTATATAAATTAAGTAAAATGACTTTGTTGATAGGTTTAATTGCATTTTCTATCACTCAACATTTTTTAAACAAATTCTACTACGAAAGTATAAAAATTAAATGAATTTTACTAATTAATTAATTAAAATCTAACAATGCACCCATGATAGGATCAAAATTACAAATTCGTCGTATGATGTGGCTATTGGAGGAAATATAATGATGACACTTTCTAACTTATTATAAATTACTATTCTTGAAGATAGGACTTTCATGAAGGTTTTGGTTCTTCTTTTTCATTATTTTGGTTCAACGAGCTTTGTATGTGAAGGAAAAATAATGCATTTATGGATAACACAACACATGGATGATTACACAAGGGAAATGTAAAAAATTTCGTCTTCTTATAATTTAACATTAAGAAGAAGAAAGGCACATTGTTACTACGAATGTGAAACTCTGTTATTGACATTGTAGTCCAAGTATAACTTGAACTTATTAATAATAATTATTATTATTATTGTCGTTTATTTTAGTATCTATTACTATAATTTAAGGGACTAAATAATAATGTTAGAAACTAAAATAATCTCGCTTTATTTGATAACTTTAAGGATTAACAATACAATATAAAATTTCCGTAACTAAGTTAATTTTAGTATCATTATTTAAGTAAGATTGTGAATTATATCAACTATTCACAAAGCAAGAAGGTAGTTAATTCACGTTACAGCATTACGAACTTTTTTTTACTTAAAAACAAAAACACATAATTTAAAACAACATGTCCTTTCTTCTCTAATAATTATTTTATTTTTATCTTAAAACAATAAGTAATATATTTAATAGTGAAACAAAGTCTTTTAAATAGTTACTTAGAATTAAAAAAATATATATAAAAAACTAAAAATAAAATTGGATAATTTATCAGATACCAAAAACTATTTACAATTGTGAATCACTTGTATGTTATTTAAATTGTCTGTCCTTTACAAATTATTCGTAAATTTTCTTTATTAATATATTTTTACATACTTTTTTTAATTGATTATAATCAAATCAATATAAAGACATTATTGATAAATTCATTTCCTTGTAAATGATGCCAAAATAATCAAAATAATAGCTCGATAATAGGACAGTGAGACTGAAATAAAAGTTTCCTAAATTATAGGAATTTTAAATAACACAAAAGAAAATAGAGCACGAAAAATAAGAAAAGTTCATGATACAAATATTTTTAACGTAAAAAAACTTCTCAACGAATAAAAATCACAAGTCCCCTGGATTAAATAAATAAATCTACTATGTTCAATAGAAGATACAATAAAATCTCTAACAAATTTGTTACCTTTTAACAAAGTAAACAAGAAAACATTGTTTACAAATAAGAAAAAAAGATAAAAAAAAATCAAAATAGAATCGTTGATTGAACTATCTTGCTTTTTTCCATATTTTTAATAAATGATTCAACTATTGAAAATTAAGAACCACTCCTTACAAATCTGATTCAAAAATCGATTCAATCCCAAGGAGAATGAATTCTTAATTAATCTATATTCTAATGAGTTGGCAGAAAAAAAAAACAATATTTTTTCTTCTTTTATCTCACAATACATAATGACTCTCTCCTCCACACACTAGACTAATCTCTCTCTACTTAAACTTAAAAAGGTGAGACAGAAGGGCTTTACACATTTGAATTTTTTTCTCCGATCGATATCATAACACTAAGTACAATACTTTATAACTTCCAATACAAAAATAATGTATCATAAAATAAAATATTATTAAAAGGAAAGTACACTCAAAAAAGTGTTTAAAAATATAATAATGTTCAAAATAAAGAATATAATAAAATACTAATTATGAAAAGAGAAAAATTTTAGAACTACCATCAAAATAAAAGTTATAATTTTTTTATAACAAATAATAGTTAAATACAAATTTAAATCTATTATCATATTCTAAATAAAAATATTATATCTTACTATTAAAATATTATTATTATATGTACGATAAGCCTAATTAATTTTTCAGTGGTAGTCGGTTATATGATCATATGCAGAGAACATTGATGTTGTTGAGATTTAATTATCTAAACATGCAATTAGTGAAAGTGTTAATCAATGTAATTAATAATATCTATTATAAGATAAGTATGAACCTCGATAAATAATGTCTAACATTGATTTAATATTTTAAAAATTCACTATCAGAGAGATACCTATAAATAGAGAGATATTTTCGTATATAAGACTATTGTTTTTTATACTTTTTATTTAAACACTTATTAACTTGATCGTCAGAAATTTTTTATAGATATTTCTAACCAAATATAACGAAACTGATCCAATACGTGAAGTTGGCTTTAAAGGAAATTTAAGTTTTTTTAGCTTTGAATGCCAACGTAATATTCCTTAGGAGAACATTATATATTTTATATATTCAACTAGCAAGGCACAATGTGAAATTGAAACTACGTAGATAAACGAAATAATACTCAATAGGTTTCATATGAGAAGTGATAACATTTCACCTTTTCTAATTTTTCTGGCACTGTGCATACAGAGGATGATAAGAACTGTGATGTTTTTACATCATCGAAAAGAGTTAAATTAAATGATGACTTTTAAGACAAAAATTGCTGGAACACTTTATACATGTTTAGTACGTGTACTGTTATAGCTAAGATGAGTATCGAAATCAATAAAAACCAAATAATGTAATCTCACATGCCCTAACAGGGCAAGCTTTAACTTTGCTCTGGCTCAAACTTTTTCAAACTAAAGAGTGAAGCTCTTAATAAGGATAGAGAGGAAGATTTATTAAATATCTAAATGTGAGTCTAAATCTTATATTAATAAGAAATTTAAAAATATATTAAAAAGAATATCATAAATTTATTGTTAAAATTTTAGATTGAAAATTATGTCATTCTTTTATGTGGATTTGATTCAATTCTCATTCTTGTGAGATCTTTTCTTACGTGAATTTGACTCAATTCTTATTCTTACGAGATCTCTTCAATTTTATCCTCTCAAATTACTAAGAGTTATATTTTCCACAAATATTCTTATTAATAAAAAATAAAATCAAGCAATAATTCGTGATGCTATAGAATATTAGTCCTTTCATATTGTATCATTCATTACATTTTGTTAGGTATGTTCTGGATAACATGATCTGTTTTCAAATTGAGAAAAATAAAACGTGTGAAAGTGATTTGTGACCACATTTACACCTGGTGGATTTGGGACTAGACGAGGGAAGTGGATTATACATGAGATTGTTGATTGAACAAAATCTAACCCATTGCACTGTTTGGTTGTGATGCCATGGACATAATAATGCAGGAGAAGTGTTGAGTAGTTGAAGGCAGAGACAGAGAGGGACAAAGAGCTGGGATTTGAAGCTGGAGAAAGGACGTGAGGATGTTTTGACTAGTCGAACCAAACGGTGGTGGTGACATAGTTACCGGGGTCCATGCAGAAGGTCACAAAAAGAAGATTCAATGAATCATTTGAATAAATATAAATTGATTCCCAACAATATCAATAGAGTAGAGGAGAAACATAAAATAGCGTTACTAAACTGTATTGTTTATTGCATAATCTTCCTTGACTAATATAATGATTTGTTATTATAATTATAATTGATGCAGTAATACAGATACTGTATATAGGTTATATATGTTTACCTTTTATATTGTTTATATTCTATAACCAATATAAGAAGAGTCAGATTATACTTTTTTTTTCTGTTTAAGTATGAGATAGCAAGTGATATTATAGTTAATCAATGTAGTATTTCTTTAAATGAGTTATGAAAATGAAAAATATTAAAATTCTCATATTTTGTATAAATGATATTGATGTTTTAATTAATATAAAATATTTAAAATAATTGGTGTAAAAAAGTTTTTTTATAGAAAGGTGTGTAAGATGTTTTGTTTTAACATTTTTTTTTAAACATTTTCAGAAGAGAAATAAGAAGAAGAAGAAATGTTTATAAAGTAAAACTACCTTTCAAAATAATTTATATAAACTTTCTTATATAATTTTTTTTTTTAAAAAAAGTTGTTTTAAAATGATGCTAGACTAATTATAGCTTAAAGATGAGTTTAACTATTAGCTATAAATGATTAGACGAATCAGTGACAATAAGTTTTTTCTGTTTACAAAGAGTTACTAAAATTTTACCATGATATGATAGATTTAAAGGACAAGGACAATCTCACAAAAAGACTAGAAAAGTCTAAGTAAATATCTCTTCACAAACACTATTATAGAAACAACACGTGGATCACTTTTTTTACTGTCTATCAGATATATTTCACATCTCTTAGTACTTATCTCTTTGTAACCAAATCCAAACTAGATTGGAAATAATTAGTTTAATTACTATATGTGGTTACAAGTGAATAGTAATTACTCATGACCTCTCTATAAATAGAGTGTACGAGAATCCATAACACATAGGAAAATAATGAAAGAAAAGTATGAGAAAAACTTGTGTGAGAAAACACTAGTGGAGGAAGCTCTACTAACCTTTTATATATTACATTTTGTTTTATATTTTTGTGAGGTACCTCTATGTCTAACAACCCTGAAAATAATCTTTTCTCAATATTTTATTGAAAAAATATTTTATGATCTTTTTTAGATTTCTTTAGAAGAGAATTTTCATTACTTGAGATAAATTGATTTTATAACTTATAGTTTGGATTCTTTTTAACTCTGAAGCTTTAATGCATAAATGTTATTGATAATCTTTACTAATAATTATTGTTATTTCCCTTATAGGAAAAAGACCTCGTGATCATGATTGTGTCATTATTGTCATCAAATAATGGAATATTTGATTTCTTGGAGATTGAGATGAATTGAAATGATGATGGTGGGTTTGATACGTGCACATGTTCATCTATCATTACTAGTCATTAACGATTGTGTTATTTATTTATGTTATCTATTTATTATCAGTATCAATTCTCATCGTTTATCTACTGTATAAATAAAGATTGATAATAATATTGATCAAAGTCTTTTCATCCAAATATTATGGAGATTATTATTTCCAAATATTATTCCCAAAGTTGTTTTGGATGAGTTATGGGATGATATCACAAAATATTTTGGAATGAATCATGTTTTATAAAACTAAGATTTATTCTCAAATTTATTATTTAATTAAATTGATGCAATATTGTTTATCATATGTATGTATATCTCACTTTCCTGTTTCATTTGTAGTGATTTATGAACTATGAATGTACATCTAAAGGGAGCTTCACCAATCTTTTAGTGGATGGTGACTCAACCTAGACTTTTTGGAGATTTGGATAGGACACATGCCAATGGATGGTATCCCATCCTAGCCTCCAAAAGGATATGGCAGATGAGAGTGAGAAAAGACTCTAGTGGACGAGTCATCTTTATCTGAACTTCATCAAATTGGAGTAAAAGGAGTCGTTCAGAAGAAGAAGACCCACAGAGCTGCTCTATATATCTTGACCTTCAGGAAGAGCCACAAACAAGGGTCTTAACCGAAGAAGACAAGAAGAAACATGTTAGAACTTCAACCTCTATATTAGTACGTTAGACAAAATATTATGTAAAAGCTTTCATATTCATTGTACAAAGAATAATCATCAATCCAATACAATTTATTAAATTATGTTCAAGAAATTTTTATGTAATTTTAATTTCACTAGACGATACAAGGTAGATGAAAAATGATGTAATGTATTTATTTGTAAGATGAAATCTTTTACCTAACATAAAGATGATATTTCGTTTAATACCATATACTATTTCATTCGTTTATCCAATTCTTTGAGTTCCATTTTTAGCTTCTTATCGTTTGAATTATCTTGTTTGATCTAATATCATTTATTTTTTTCGTCTAATATCATTTGACTAAGTATTTCTCCATATTTTATTTCTTTGATGATATTTAGTCTAATATCATATATTAGTCTATCGTGTGACTAATTCTTTTGTAAAGTTATATATTAGCCTATTTGATTGGCTATTTCTTCACCTTCTATTTTTTAAGTTATTCAATTACTCGTTTGGTATCAAACATCGTTTAATAGATTTTCGAGCCCATTTTTTATACCCTAGTATTGTTTTGTCATACTTTTACACTCATTGCTAGCCAAGATTTTTGCTAAAGTTTCATGATCTAGTAGATGGAGTTTTCTTTCTAAGTCTTTCCACACTAGTTCACTTTATCTATTGGACTAGTAATGTTTATTTTATAATATATCTTATTAATCAATTTAATATTTTAATATATATATATATATATATATTAAAAAACCAACGTCACAATATATACAAAGAAATTTAATAAACATTTTAAGTATACACAATATGTGTGTTTATAGTCTTTTTGGACTTATTCCTATATTTAGGTATCAAATAACTTTTAAATATTTTTTATAAATAATTTTTCAAGAGAAAAAAATATTTGTTCCAAGTTTAAATAATTTGTAAATAATTTTATGATTTGAGTGAATATAACTTTTATTTCTATGAGATTCAAATTCATACTTAAATTTTTAATCTAATATCATTGCATAGGTTAACATAATACATGATCATGTTAGAACATACGGAGATCAACTTGAAATGAATATATAATTTCCTTTATTTAAATTAAATTAATGTTCTAAAAATTAGTTTACAAAAACTTTAATAAAGATACATTTAACAGCTAGCTAGCTAACACGTTTGAAAAATATTTACGAATTATTCTATACTTGTGAATTTTTTTATTTATATCTTTTAAAAATTTAAATAAGATTATTAAATTTTATTCTTTAAAATGTAAATTGAAATAAAAATTTAATCTTAAAATTAAATTCAAATAAAATTGTATCATGAAATATTTATATAAATAAAATTAGTCTTTATGACAAACAAATAAAATAAGTTGTAACATAAAATATATGTTTAAATAAAATTAATATCTTTAAAAATAACTTTAATTTCGAAAATTTAAATAAAAAGATGAATTTATAAATCAAATTTCAAATAATTATTTAATTGTTAATATTAATTTCATCAATAATTTTACTTTAGTGACTTGATTTCAAATAAAAAATTATTAGATAACAAGTATCTACGGGTACCAATACTAGATATTCATAACCACTTCGTTAATAAATATGTAATTAAAATATCTATATTTGTTACTTATAAAATATCTATTAAAAACACTCATTTTTATATAATTGTGAATTTTATCGTAAACATCTACAAATACGTTTTTCTTCGTCCTTGAATTAGTGTTATCACCATTTACACCCATATAAAAATTTGGCTTTTTACACGTAAAAGATATCTTGGATTATATTTATTTTGAAAGAACTTCTCGAACAGTAAAAAATTCATTCCAAAAAGACCATTGTTAAATAAATAAGAGGTTACTCAAAATATTAGCTGTAGAAAAAATTAACCTCAAACGTGATTTTCCAACGTATTAATATGCATAATGTGAGATTTTAGACTGAATAACCATCACAAATAGATTAATTCACCTTCAAAGCACCTTTCATATCTACACTGGGGCAAATTTAAGAATAATTTAAAGAAAAAGTAGAAAAAATAGTACGAGTTAAAGGTAAATAGATCATTGCGTTTATCTCAAACAAATTAAGGATGGAATATTTAAATTGACCACACCTAATAATACGAGACAAGTGAATGTACCCGAATAATAAAAGTAATATTTCTAACATATTTTTTTCTATCCGTTGTTAAATTTTATCTATAATTAGTGTCATATTACATATTGAAGTTGAAGCAGGGGACAAGAAAAAACAGAATAGAACATAATTTATTGTATAGGATGGTAATTCATGAATCCTAAATCAAATGGATACTAACTCTTGGCTCTTGCAGAATCTTCTCACCCACTATATCCTCCAACCCAATTTCTAGATCACTATTCTCTCTTTGCTTTTTCCATCCCACGTGCCAACCTGATGTATCTTGGTTAATATCCGAAGAGTAATCAGCAACAGTGGAAACTTGGCTGCTAATCTTTGGACGCACAAACAAAGAGAGAAGAAGTAGAATAGAAGCCATGGCATGGAGAATGAAACCCAAGTTTAAGTTCAATTTAACATACCAACTAATCCCTCATTTGTTTATATATATAAGTAGAGAGATGTTGTTGATCACTCACCAAGAATTGATGCAAAGTTTGATTTTTTATTACAACAAAATTGCACTTGGAAACGGAGCTACAGAAGTTGGTTGGGAGTTGTTGCTTTATGGGTGCTCTTTTCAACACCTGTTTTTTTGGACTAATTATGGGGTGTCATAAGCTCACCAGTAGAAGATGATGACCACCCCACTTTCAACCATGCATTCTTACGGTGTATTTTATAAAATTATAATATTGAGCTGACATGTTCCCTATCGTCCATATTTTTCTGATAAATTAAGGACATCTCTTTGAATGACATCAATGTTGTGTTGTGTCACATGATAATTTCCTATAGTGTCTTAAAGTCAAACCAACTAAATTACTTTATAGAAATATATACACTACTATTAGAGGCACCAAATCAAACCTATTAAAGACCTGATATATGGAATCATCTTTCCCTTTCTCATCACTCTATCTTTCAGAATAGCAGCCCAATCACATTTTGATGCAACGAATTCTCTTCCTAATTTTTGTTAAGTAGCCTTGTTTAAACCTTCACATGATCTGATGACAATGCCAGCTCCATATTTGGGAGCACACATTTTCCACCATGCCACAATCACCAATTTTACATTACTAATAGATCCGTCCAAATAAAATTATGGATGCAAGCATCTAAATGCTTAAGATTTTTAGGCCAAGCGTTTACCCGAAAACTATGATGAAAAATGCTCTGAAAAAGCCACTGCAGAGAAAACATCACTACCTACAATGTGCCAAAGAAACTGATAAAAATTGGCCCCAAGTCCATCTAGATTGGGTGAAGCATCAGAATTCATCTTAAAAACAACCTCCTTTCCTTCCTCTTTAGAAGGAATCTTCTATAAAGAAATGATAATTGCTTTTATTTATGTGTCCAGAAAATATATACAAGTATATGGAGACTTTTTCTCCTAATTACAAGCTACCTATGTGATGATTCACTAATCATGGGATTCTATCATTATCAAGTTAATTATGTAAAATTATGATGAGATTCTATCATTCAAGTTGGTAGGTGAAGATCATGAACCTCCAACTTACGTCACAACGTCAAAAAATGTTCCTTACCCAGTGCCTTCGTAAAAATATCTGGGAGATAGTACTGTGTCGGCACATACGAGGGACTGATTATCCTAGCTTGTAATTTTTCTCGTACAATGTGGCAGTCTATCTCAATGTGTTTTGTGCGTTCATGAAATATTGGGTTTGTTGTTATATGCAAGGCCGCCTGATTGTCACAGAAAAGTCGAGCTGGCAGGTTACATGGCACCTTCAAGTCCTGCACTAGATATCGCAAGCAAACTATCTCCAAACAAGTATTGGCCATCGTGCGGTATTCTGCTTCCGCGAATGATCTCGATATATTTGTCTGTTTTTTTTTATTTCCATGAAATAATAGAAGAACCAAGAAAAATACAATGCCCAGATACTGATCTCCGAGTTGTCTGACAACCTCCCCAGTCTGAGTCGTAATAAGTTGTCAATGTCAGATTGTTCTCGGATGGCAATAGCAATCCTTGACCCGACGATCCTTTGATGTACTTCAGGATGTGAATTGCGGCATCCCAACGAGGTTTCCGTGGAGCATGTATATATTGACTTAGAGTCCAAACCGAAAACACTATGTTCGACCGAGTAACCGTGAGGTATATCAGTCGTCCCACGAGCCGCTTGTATTTGACTGGATCCTTTAACAACTCTCCATCGTCCGGTATGAGTTTTAGGTATTGCTCCATTGGAAATTTGTATGGGCGAGCACCTGTGAGTCCCGCATCCTGCAAAATATCAAGCACGTATTTCCTTTATGACATGTAAACACCAATTTTGGAACGGGAAAATTCAATCCCTAGAAAATATTTCAAGTCTCCAAGATCTTTAATGCGAAATCGTCGTAATAGATAGTCTTTAAGACACTGCATTTCTGTCAGATCATTTCCTGTTAAAAGAATATCGTCCACATAAATCAAAAGGACAGTAAATAATTAGCCATCCTGTTTTGTGAATAAAGAGAAGTCTGCCTTGGACTGCTGAAATCCTGCAGATTTAATCACATGAGAAAATGTTGAAAACCATGTCTAGGATGCCTGTTTGAGACCATAAAGGGATTTGTTGAGTCGACATACAATGTTCTCCCCCCTGTCGACGATGCCCGGGCGACAATTCCATGTAAATAATTTTGTGCAATTTGTCGTGTAAGAAGGCATTTTGCACGTTTAACTGGTGAATAAACCAACTTTTGGCTGCTGCAATGGTGAGGAGACACCTCAAAGTTGTTAATTTTGTTGTTGGTGAAAAGGTTTTGCAATAGTTGACACCTTCAATCTGAGTGTACCCCTTTGTGACAAGGCGTGTCTTATATCTGTGATGCTGACATCCGATTTGTACTTTATTTATAGACCCATTTGCATTTGATGGGTTTCTGCCCGACAAGTAACGACGTCAGGGTCCACGTTTGATTTAGCCGTAACACGTTTGATTTAGTTGTAAGGCGGAAAGCTCTTTGTCCATTGCTTTTTGCCAATTTTGATAGCTTGAACATAAGTGTGAGGTTCTTTGGTGCGTGTGATGTTAGCAAGATATGCACTATGTGTAGAAGAAAAATGTGAATTAGAAAGAAAATGATGCATAGGATACCTGGTTCCGATCGACCGTTATTGGGTAGTGGTCGAATGATTGGCTTGGGATCCTGTCACGTAGTCTTGAAGCCAGGTAGGTGGGGTTGATGTGCGACTTGATCGTCGAACAGGAAAGTTGGCTGAAGAAGGTTCGATATTGGTATTGGGTTTCCTGGCGTGGGAGAAGAAGGTTGGTCTACTGGAGTTTCAAGCGCATTGTGACAAGTAGAAGAAGATGGTGGATCAAGTGAATGTTGGACTGGAGTTGGTAAGTCAGTGTCAATAGCGGGCAGAATATCTTGCAATGAAGGTGAGGGTTGCGTTCGAGACTGTTGGCAGAATGGGAAAACACTTTCATGGAAGATGATGTCCCGACTTGTAAAAAATGTGTCTGCATCTATATCAAATAATTTGTATCCTTTTCTATTGCAAAGATAACCAATGAAGATGCATTGTAGAGCGTGCAGATCAAATTTTTGCTTAGGTGAAACAACAGTTGCGTAACAGAGGCAACTGAACGTTTTTAGGTGGGAAAGTGAAGGTGACTGATTATATAGTAGCTCAAATGGTGATTTATTTTTTAGTAAAGGTGATGGCAAACGATTAATGATATATGTTGCGGTTAAAACACATTCCCCCCAAAATTCTAATGGTAAATGGGATTGAAATAGGAGGGCTCGTGCTGTGTTTAAAATGTGTCTATGTTTGCGTTCTACTACTCCATTTTGTTGAGGAGTGTAGACGCAAGTGCATTGACATTCAATACCTTTTTTGAGGAAAAAATTATGCATGGAAACAAATTCCAATCCGTTGTCAACACGGATGGTTTTAATAGATGCCTTGAATTGATTTTGCGCAAATGTAATGAATGATTATAAGAGATGTTGGGTTTCCGATTTGTGATTCATAAGAAATAACCAAGTACATCTAGTGTAGTCATCAACTGTAGTGAGAAAAAAACATTTTCCAAAATGAGTCGGGGGTTTATGAGGACCCCAAATGTCACAATGCAATAGATTAAATGGAGAATGAGATTTTATTGTGCTTAATGGAAAGGGTAGCCTTGTCTGTTTAGCTTTAGGACAAATACTACAATTATTATGAATGGAAATGGAATTTTGATTGATAGGTAGTAATGAAGATGCAAGTTGACGTGCCAGAGAAGGATGTCTGAGGCGCTTGTGCCATAAATCAGGGTCAGCCGAAACTTGAGATGTGCGGGCTTGGTTTTGAAGAGGGGACATGTAGTATAAGCCTGCGTATTGTTTACCTGAGCCAATCATCCTCCCTGTAGCCAAGTCCTGCAAAACGCAATCATGTGGAAAAAGAACGACATAACAATTTAGTGTACTGGTTATCTTACTATCAGACATGAGATTTAAATTAAAAGAAGGAACACAAAGAACATCTTTGAGAGTGATATTCTCATTCAATTTAATCATGCCCGTAGATGAGATGGTCCCTGTGGGCAAATTAACATTTGGAATAAATGATGATGAAGTGTGTGTGAAAAATTGTGAATCAGATGTAATGCGATCGGTTGCTCCGCTATCCAAAATCCATGATTTCGTAAAAGCAGAATTAATAGACGAGTTATGAGCAAACAGACCTGCAACATTTGTAAACGCTTCACTTTTACCATAATTATTGTTGAGTGAGTAAACAGCCTTTGCTAATAGCTGAATTTGCTCTGTAGTGAAACTTGTATAAGGTTTCCATCAGACTCGTTGTTGTCATGTGGTAATGAAGAGGAATCTGCCATGTTTGTCGATGAATAGGAGCCTTTGGGGTTATTTTTGCTTCGCTGCTGTTGGGCATTGCGCCCATTGGAGTTCCATGTCCCATTCTTTATGCGACACCTATCCTTCGTGTGTCCTCTTTTATCACAGTATGTGCAATGAAATTTCAAAGTAGGACATTCGTCTATGGTATGACCTGGTTTGTTACAGTGTTCACACGTCTTAGCTTTTGATTGCTTCCAATTGGCAGATCAGCCCTGCACTGATGCCACGATTGAAAAATTCTCGCCAGGATCCGAGTTCATCTATTGTTGGGTATCTTCTTGCACAATCAGAGAGTACGCTTGTCGGACATTTGGTAGAGGATTCATGACGAGAACATTGGACCTAATTGTTTTAAACGAATCATTCAAACCCATGAGGAATTGTATTAGTTTATCTTCTTCCTTCTCGTTCTAGTGCTTCTTTGTCTGATAACAAACTATAGGTGAACGATATAGCTCGAGTTCATCCCACAACGCTTTCAGTTTGATGTAGTATGAAGCCACTAACATCGTACCTTGGGACATGGTAGCTATTGCCTTCTTAATTTGAAAAATGGCTGGCGCATTTTTCTGCTCGAACTGGTCGTAGAGATCTTCCCAAACTTGATGGACGGTCTTCGCGTGAACTATCCCTGCGACTATCTCTGCCTCGATGGAGTGACTTAACCATGAAAGAATCATGGAATTACATTGATTCCATAATTCAAATTTGGATGGATCATTTTCTCATGACGACATTTCTAGTGTGCCATCAACAAATCCGAGTTTCTTCTTCACCGTGAGTGCGTGTACCATTGCTATCTTCTAGGATTGATAACTGACACAGTTCAATTTGGTCAACACCAACATGTGTCCAGGTTGGTCCGAATGATGAACATAGAAGGGATCAGTTGGGTCCATGGCAGCTGACTTGACAGCATTACGGGTGCCTTCTTCGCGAGACATGATTTCTTATGTAGCTGATAAAAATGGAGAGGTTGTTAGAGCACCAAGATCGGTGCTCTGATACCATATAAAGAAATGGTAATTGATTTTATTTCTGTGTGTTTATATCAGTCCATGTACAAGAAATATATACAAATATATATACAAATATATAGAGACTTTCTCTCCTAATTACAAGCTAATTATGTGGTGATCCACTAATCATGGAATTATATCATTATCAAGTTAATTATGTACAATTATGATGGGATTCTATCATTATGTACAATTATGATAATCATTATTTCCTTAATATCTTCACCAAATCGTTGTTCTCTTCTTCCGAAACCAGATTAGGAATCACCTTACTGACCAAACCATTTCCCACACATTCATTACTCATATCAAACACATTTCTAAAGTAGGAAACTCATGTTGTTCTAACTGCGCCCCACTAATTAGTTATTCACCAACTTTAAGAACCAAGATATGCTTTGTAACCTGTCTAACCTTTGAAATTTGATGAAAAAACTTTTGCCTACAATTGATAAGCAGAAAATAAAGTGCTCATACAAATTGATTGGTACCCTTTCTCAACTTTGAACTTGAGCTGTATGCAAGAACCCACAAATCCAGAAAGAAAACTAAACTAGCTTCCTTTTAAGTCGTTCAATCCCAATAAAACATCCCAATGCTCAGTTTCTTTTAACATGGAACACTCTATACTTGTTTATCTGATCAACAAGTAGACTCTCTAAAATAATGAAATATTAAAAAGATTCATATACAATGAGAATTTTGAAACTAGAAAAACAAAATAAAACATTAAATAGTTTAATGAATTGTTTTAGATATTTAAATAAATAAAACTAATTAAATACCTATATTGTATCCACTCTTATTTAAAAACTACTTGTAAATAACTGTTATAGAAGTGGTAAAGATTCAGTTAAATTAACTTTACTACAAGAGATATGTAGTTTAAATTATGCCTAAACTCTTATCCATATGCGTAAGTACCTCTATGTGTAAGGCAAAAAGCATTATAAGTAGTTGAAAATAATAGGGAAATTTCCAATATGATGTATTTTTATTGAGAAACTCCCATAATATAAAAAGAAGCTTTTACTTAAATGAACAAATCATGCCAAACAATCTGTCAAGTGAGCACGATTTCACTATAAAGACGTTGTGCCACTTAGACACAACTTTAGTTTGTCGAAGTTGAAGTCATGCACGACAACAACGACTCTTTGCAAGTTTAAAATCGTATCAGGCAAAGACAACTTTAGTATAAAGTGACATTGCACTGAAGTTATGCTAAGGTGCCACGAGTTTTGTTTCAGTAAATCTTTTTGTTATTTATGTAATTTTAAGTTACGAGAGTATGTATAATTTTATATTATGAAATGAAAAAATTATACAAGATGTAATAGTTTGATAAGTCAGTAATATTGATACAAGGAAATGCCGAACAAATTTTAGAATTTTTTGACAAGTGTATCTATGTAACCTAAAAGTCTAAAATATAAAAATTGCCTAAAAATACTAAAAAATAAAAAAAATAATGGTAAACGGTGAACTTTGGGAAATTGTGGAGTCTCAATTCCCTTCAGGTATTGTCCATCGCATTTCTTACCTCATTTCAAACAACTTTCCTTTTTAATGTGTTTCAATTTGAGTTCTCTGTCAAAAGTCATAACCATTTAAAGTTATTTTCCCACCAAATATAGAAAACTCAAAATCTATGATAATTATGTCATGTAAGGACACCACTATCAAATATACACTAAAAGAAGTTATCAAGAAAAAAATTAGATAAAAAACAAACTTTTAACTATTTTAATCGATTTTACAAAATTGGCTACGATGACATGATTCAAAGCCTATCATTTATTTATCCTCTACTAACTTAAAACCACATAAAAAAATAACAAAAAAATTTTCCAAACACAAGTCGTGGCATCCTAGAATGACTTTAGTACAATGTCATGTTGTATTAAAGTTGTCTTTACTAGACATAGTTTTAAATTTGCACATAAGTTATACTTATCATGCACTACTTCAACTTTGACAAATTAAAGTCGTATCTAGGTGGTACGATTTCTTCATAATGAAATCGTGCTCTTGTGCCATGACTTGCTTGTTTACATAAATAAACGTCCATTCTAAAAGTTTATATATAAAATTGTAACAAAATAGAAAATTAACCAAAATAATAATTGTTCCTATCATATTAAAATTTTATCTAACATTTACATGTAAATTAGTTAAAAGGTCTTATTTTATTATATGCTTGTAATTTTAAAGATTAAAATATGTAAATGTATCACGCGCACAACACATATTATTTAATTGAATTTATTATAATCTCAGCATAGAAATTAGAATAAAAATTAATTTTGATTGAGGTTATATTTAGCGTTTTCAACATAGTTTTAACTTCCATTAAGTGTCATAGTTCGTCTTTCTCCAAGTAGATCAACGTCACTAACAAATTATTGAGGTAGTTCATAAACCCATATTACTACCAACGATTTCAAAACCCATGTTACCAATAAACCCATGTTACTACCAACGATTTCGAAACCCATGTTACCACAAACTATTTTTAGACCCTTGTTACTATCAGCAGTTTCTAGACCCCTACTATTGTCAGCGATTTCTAAACTTCCGTTACTACCAACGATTCTTAACCCCTGTTAATTTCATTTGTTGTACTTTTTGTAATGCATATACAAATCCTGAATCAACTTAAAAATAATATAAGACAAAACTTAAAAATGATATAAGACAAAGATTTTAAAATTTTGGTACTTATTATAATTGAATGTAACATTTATAAAAATAACAATGAACAAAATCTATCACTTTAAGGTAAATTAACGTAAATAATAAAATTTAAAGATTAAAACTAACGAAACATTACAATATCATTTGTTCTTAATTATAAAATTAGACATAATAAAAACCTAAATAATACTTTTCAATTATTTTTGATATTGATTGTATATTTATTATAAACATTCTCTTAATTAGACATCTAACATATATAATATAATTATAATTTGTAGCATTTAAATTATAATATAAAAATATTTATTTATTTATATCTAAGATTTAAATATTATCAATAATACATTAAAGATAAAAAAGTTATGAAACAACCAATAAAATTAATCAAATTAAATAATATTAAAACTCATAAGCAATATTCAATCATAAAAGAATATATATTGTAATGTATTCTGATATTAGTTTTTAGTTTATCTGACTAATTATCATATTACTGGACCTGAAATTATGAGTGTTATTAAATTATAAATATTATCGAACAATAAAAAAATAAAAATATAAAATTTTAATATATAGCAGACTAGATATGTCTATTTTAGAAAATGCAAGAATATTCCCTTAAATATATATATATATATATATATATATATATATATATATATATATATATATATATATATAAAAAATGCTTATAAGCGATGTAATTTAAAAACCTTTCGATATATTTTGAATGATAAGTTATAAAAAGTATAAAAATGTTATTTTCTCTGTCGAGGAAATAATTAAGGAAATAGAAAACAAAAAGTTGTAAAAAGGGAGGAAAGAAAGGTCGAAATCCATGTAATCCGCTCAAAATTGTTATCAGGGAAAGCAAAATAGAAAAAAGAATTGTGGCAGCCAAAAATCAGGACAGAAAAAATAAAATAAATACATAGAAGAGTATCATGTCAGAGTGAATGAGATTGTTTCCTAAATCCTAATCAGAAAAAACCCTAGTGCCACCTTCTGCACTGCACTTTCACAAATCGCCCATGGGGAAGAAGCGAAAGGTAGCACCCAAATCTTCTCAATCCGCTGAGCCTCCGCTCAAGCATCACCAACCTGAACCCCAAATTGCTCCACCCGAGTACGAGGAAGTCGAAGTGGAGGAAGAGGAGGAAGAAGAAGTAGAAGAGGAAGTAGAAGAGGAGGAGGAGGAGGAGGAAGAAGAAGAAGAAGAGGATGAAGAGCAACAACAACAACAAGAAGATGAAGACGACGACCCGATCGAGAAGCTTTTGGAGCCTTTAAGCAAGGACCAGATCTTGAACCTTCTTTGCGAGGCGGCGGCGAATCACCGGGATGTGGCGGACCGGATCCGCAAGGCCGCTGACGAGGATCCCGTGCACAGGAAGATCTTTGTGCACGGGTTGGGGTGGGACACCACAGCGGGAACCCTAATCAGTGCGTTCCGGCAGTACGGAGAGATCGAGGACTGCAAGGCCGTAACCGACAAGGTCTCCGGCAAGTCCAAGGGCTACGGCTTCATCCTGTTCAAGACGCGGCGTGGGGCGCGCAACGCTCTCAAGCAGCCGCAGAAGAAGATCGGGAACCGTATGACGGCGTGCCAGCTGGCGTCCATCGGCCCTGTCAGTAGCAGCCAGAGCCAGCAACAGGCATTGCCTTCATCGGCGCCGGCGCTGTCGTCGTCGGCTTCGGAGTACACGCAGAGGAAGATCTACGTGAGCAACGTCGGTGCGGAAATCGATCCGCAGAAGCTTCTGGCGTTCTTTTCACGGTTCGGGGAAATTGAGGAGGGACCTTTGGGGCTGGATAAGCTAACCGGAAAGCCGAAAGGGTTTTGTTTGTTTGTTTACAGGAGTGCGGAGAGTGCGAAGAGAGCCTTGGAGGAGCCTCATAAGGACTTTGAGGGGCATATTTTGCATTGCCAGAAGGCGATTGATGGGCCCAAGCCTGGGAAGTTGCAGCAGCAGCAACACGGGAACGTAAATGCTCAGGCCCAGCGGACCCAGTTTCAGAGGAATGATACTGCCAATGCAGGTGGTGCTTATGTTGGTGGTGCTGCGGCAGCGCAAACGGGGCACTTGATGGCTCCAGCTGGGCCAGGGATTGGGTTTAACCAGCCGGCGTTGAATCCGGCATTGGGGCAGGCCTTGACGGCCCTCCTGGCGTCTCAGGGGACGTTGGGGCTGACGAATTTGTTGGGGAGTATTGGAACGACTGCTGCGGTGAACCCTGGTGTGCCTGCTGCGGGGGCCGGAGTACAGAGTGGTTACAGTGCTCAGGCAAATATTAGTCCAGGTGTCATTGGAGGATATGGGACCCAGGTAGGGTTGCAGGCTGCATATCCGAATCCGAATCAGCAGATAGGGCAGGGTGGTTCTGGAAGAGGGCAATATGGTGGTGGTGGTGCGCCTTACATGGGGCATTAGGTATGGTTTTGTTGTGTGTGCTTGATTTTTGTTTTTGACGTTTGATTTGTTTTCCTGTTTGGCTTTAGTTTTATCAGTTGGGTACTGTATTACCATATTGGAATTGTAACTGGGATTGTAGGGTAGATGTTGGAGAAAGTGAAAGCAAGGTGTTTTTCCATTTTGGGTTGTTTGGGAGAGCGGAAGAAAGTAGGTAGATGTGAAAAAGAAAAGGGAAATAGATGAGGAATAGGGTAGAAATATAGGTTGTTTGATTTAAGTAAGAGTAACGAAAGAGAAAAGTGAAAGTTAACTTTTTTGAGATTATTTGGTTTAAGAAAAGAGAAAAAAGTGTAAAAGATACCTTTTTTTACACTTACAATTATTTTTCTACATTTTGTTACATATACATTCCTTGTAATCGATAATGATATATGCCATAATCGATTATAGGGATCCAAGGAGACTAAAGTATCACACAAATAGTTCTATCCTTTTTCTATTGGCTTGGTACCAACAAATATTTTAAACAAATTCCTATGTATATCTCATGTACCGAACCGCTGAAATGCCATTCTATTCACTCTCTTACCTACCCATTCTCATTTCCAGCCTATTTAGTCACTACCAAACAATGCATTAATGCTTATATTGCCAAATTTTTTAGTGTGGCAAATAGGATATATTGATTGCATGGCATGACCTCAAATTGCTTATTCTTTCATGTAACAATAGTAGCCTCTTGTGATCTAGAATTTATATCTTTCTGCTGGAACATGATGTTATAGTGTTCATTCTCATTTGTTGATTGGATTATGGATGTTTCTGTCTGTCACTGGACATGGAGGATGAAACAATTAATTTAGAGTGTAGAGGGAGGTCTTAGGAATTTGAATGAGGAGTGTAATTATGTAAATCTTTTTTGGAAAGAAAAATAGATGAAATAGGTGCATGAGGAGTTGAAGGTAACTAACTGACAATAAAGAATGATGGTGAACTGGGGATTAGGCCAGTTGTTCGTAGTTGGACATAGATGATTTATATAGTTTTTCATTGATAAGCGTTCTTGTTTATTCCTTGCTTTTTCTTTTGAATTCTCCTTATCTTGTTCGTAATTCCTTTATGCTTGACCTTTTCACATCTTTGGTTGAGTGTAGTCCTTTGTGGAGCTGTTATACTCATGTTAGTATTTTGTATGCTGAAGTTCCCATATTCTATATGGAGAATACATCCTTTCTCTATCACGTCTAGCCCTCAAATGTAGCTTATGTAGTAATTGGTTTGGTATTCTTTATTTCTGTTGGATTAAGAATGACCACGTCATGGTTGGGCAGCTCTTGTTGATTAGTATAAAAACATGGTGTGTTCTACAGCACATTGTATAGTACTTTATATCTGTGGTCTATTTGTAGGAGCTTAGAATGTGACTTTTGTGTGTTTGGTAGCATAATTTTTTGTCTGTTTTGGTTAACGTATCTATCTCTATTAACTTGGATAAACTCTGGAATGGACATACAATAATATGTAGATGATAGAAAAAATGTGATTTCCTTGTACTTTGCTTAAGAATTTTTAATTTTCAATTATAGCAACAAAATGCTGCAGGTAAATTTTCTGGTATGTTATGAATATTTGCAACAAAGGAAAATGGAAGTGTTAATTTAGGGGATAGATTGTCAAATACTGTTTAATGTTGTCCCTTGGATGTGGAATGGTAGGGCCATAATAAGAGGCTTGTGTCTAACACTCTTTGGATTGTTGGTCGTCAATCTCTTGAGAACAGAGGGGATGTGGGTTACTTATTTATTACCAGAATTCTGGTTGGAAGTGAAACAACAATTTTTCAACGTTATTGCATATATGTCCTATTTGTTTAAGCTAGCTAATAAAAGTTAATTGTGTGATACATCTTTTGTTTGTATATTTTTTCCAGAAGCTATTTATTTTAGCTTTTGGAAAAAAAAAAAAAAAACTCTGAAGCACTTTTTGAGCCCCGCTGAAAAACTTACATATGTATTATAATTTTGTGATACATCTTTTGTTTATATCTTTTTTTCCATAAGCTATTTATTTTCTCTTCTGGATAAAAACTCTGAAGCAACTTTTTGAGTCTCCCCCTGAATAACTTACGAGTATTATAATTTATTTAAACATATCTTTTAGTTTTAAAAATATTTTCCTTGTAAAAAAATTTCAAACAAATGGAGTGTTACGTTCCTTTATACAAAAGTAGTCTCAACTACCCCCACTATCACCTCTGCACAACTCCCAATACTCCACTAGCACTGCTGCACCGCTTCCACCCATCCACACTGATCACAACTTGAAAAGGAAAAGAAAATACCAAACATAGAATTTACTGAATATACCTCTTTTATTGAATTAATTCTGTGCAAGACAGAACTCCAAAACAAGTACAAAGTAACCATTGTCCCTTTTCACAGGATACACCTGTCAATTTCTTCAAAATCCCAAAACTGCCTAAAGTGTCTAGGTTGGTCTTAATAAATAGACCAACCTCCTAACAACATTAACAACCCTCCTTAACTGCCCCTCATCTAATTATCTTTCTTAAATTTCCTTCTATAGTATAGTACACTTTTAACTCTTTTTTCTAGCTTCCCGACTCTCTAACATTACTCCCCTCTTCGAAATCCACCTTGTCCTCAAGGTGGAACTCTGGAAACTGTTTTTGAATGGTTGTTGCATCTTCCCATGTCGCTGCTTCTGTTCTGCCTTCTCTCCATTGAACCAACACCTGTTTTTCCTCCTTTCCTTGTTGGTTCAGCGTTCTAGTTTGCAGCACCTACACTGGTACTAATGTTTGTCCTCACCCTTGCAAACTTGGGGGTAATTCTGGCTCCACATATGCATCTCCAATAGCCTTTTTAAGTTGAGAGACGTGAAATACCGAATGTATCAAGGCACCCTCCGGTAATTGTAGTCTATAGGTTGCTTCCCCAATTTGAGCTATGACTTTAAAAGGGCCATAGTAACTTGCAGCTAGCTTGGGATTGATTCTCACTGGCATGGACTGTTGTTTGTGTGGCTTGATTTTTAAATAAACTGCCTCCCCCACCTTAATTTCTGTTGGCCTCCTGTGTCGGTTATCAAATTTTGACATCTGATCTTGGGCTCTCTGTAAGTGGAACTTGAGTTGTTTCAAAGCTTCATCTTTGTTTCTCAGATCTTGTGCCACCGTCTCCATGCTGTCTCTCCCGGAATAAAGCAAGCTAACGAAGGAGGCGCTCTCCCATATACCACTTCAAACAGGGTGCATTTTGCAGCTCCTTGATAGCTGGTGTTATACCAATATTCTGCCCAAGCTAAGAACTGCATCCACATCTTCGGTTGTTTGAGCTGAAACATCTTAAATATGTTTCTAAAATTCTGTTTAAAACCTCTATTTGACCATCCGATTCTGGGTGGTATGTTGTGCTCATATTCAGCTTGGTCCCTTGGAGTCTAAAAAGCTCATTCCAAAATAAACTCATGAATATGGTATCTCTATCGCTGACGATAGAGGCTGGAATTCCGTGCAACCTTACCACTTCCTTAACGAAAGTTTCTGCCACTGATCTAGCGGAGTATGGGTGTTTGAGAGGAATAAAGTGGCCATACTTGCTTAGTCTATCTACCACCACTAAAATGGAATCATACCCATTGGATTTGGGTAATCTCGTGATAAAGTCCATGCTAATCTCTTCCCATACAGCGGCTGGAATCGGCAAAGGTTGAAGTAGCCCTTGTGGTGAGCTTGTCAAATATTTATTTTGTTGTCAAACATGACAAGCAGCCACAAAATCCGTGACCCTCTTCATCCCTATCCAATGTAGAGATTGACCAATCCTTTTCAAAGTGCGGAATACTCCTAAATGACCTCCTAAGGGTGTGGTGTGAAATTCCTGTAGCAATTTAGGGATCCAAACCAACTGGGCTGATATCACCAATCTGCCCTTGTAATGTAATCTACCACTCTCCAAAGTATAGTTCTCATTTGATTCGGGATTTTGTCTCAGCTCGGTGATAATCTTCTACAAATCCTGATCGTGTTCAACCTCCTCATTGACCACCTTCAAATCCTGCCAATATGGTAAGGAGATTTGTCCCAGTTCTGCTGCATTTCCTTCATCTTCTCCAAATACTCGGGACAATGCGTAGCTGCTTTATTTGTCACTCCTTGCTTATATATGATATCAAACTCGTACCTCAACAATTTGGCTAACCAATTTTGTTGGTTTTGTGTTGTAATTCTCTGCTCTAGCAAGTATCTCAAACATTTTTGGTCGGTACACATTGTAAACCTCCTCCCTACCAAATAGAAGGAAATTTAAGAAAGATAATTAGATGAGGGGCAGTTAAGGAGGGTTGGTAATGTTGTTAGGAGGTTGGTCTATTTGTTAAGACCAACCGGGACAGTTTAGGCAGTTTTGGGATTTTGAAGAAATTGACAGGTGTATCCTGTGGAAAGGGGCAGTGGTTCCGTTGTACTTGTTTCGGAATTCTGTCTGGCACATAATTAATTCAATAAAGGAGGTATGTTCAGTGAATTCTGTATTTGGTGTTTTCTTTTTCTTTTCAAGCGGTGATTGGTGGCCTAGTGGAGGGGTGGAAGCGGTGCAGCAGTGCTAGTGGAGTGTTGGGAGTTGTACAGAGGTGATAGTGGGGGTAGTTGAGACTACTTTTGTATAAAGGAACGTAACAAATTCTGGTCTGACCTGTCGGATCACCTTTGGACGGAAGAGAAATTGAGAGGAGGGACGAATGAACGCAATGGAAAGATGGGCCAGCGAACAAAGTAAAATGATGACAGAGCTGCAGGGAAATATGACCTTGATCCAGGAAGGCTTATTAGAACTAAAAGAAAAGTTAAAAGATCCCAAGAAAGTGGACAAGAAGTCAGAGGACAGCGAAAATTCGGTGAACGGGGTAGAAAGGAAGGAAAGAAGTATTGAATTGGGAATCAATTTGGAAGAGGAGGAGGAAGAAAGGTTCAAAGCATGGACTAGGAGGGTGGAACTGCCAAATTTTGAAGGTTTGGACCCGCAAGGGTGGATTTTAAGGGCTGAGAAATTTTTTGAAGTGCAGGAGGTGGCTGCTAAGGACAGGTTGAGACTGGCATTCATTAGCATGGAGGGCAGTGCCAACCACTGGTTCAAATTCTGGCTTCCCGACTCTCTAACATGGAGCCGTAAAGATATGCTTTTAGGAAGCTAATATATTCTGTCAAAACTTTAAATGTTCCTTGGAATTTCTGTTGGGTTCTGCATAACAGCATAAGCTTTACTGTTCATACTTTTTTTTCTGCTTGTCTCTCTCTTGTTTGAACTGACATTAATGATGTTTATTATATTCATACATGCATGCATATTGGAATGGGATCGTATTTTACTACTTCGTTGAATGCATGGTTTTTAAAATTGAGATTTTTCCAAGGAGGGGGACAAAAATTGTGAACCAGTGCTACCTAAATAAAAAATTGTTTTTAAACATAAAGTATGTGTTTTAAAATATAGCATAGATATGAAAAATTGCCCTGAATTTATTATTTATTGAAGCTTTAAATAAAAATTCCTTAGATCACATACAACCCAGAGTGTCAACTTAAGTTAAAGTTACAATTTAGCAACTTGTATTATAAAAGATTAATTTCTTCACAACATGTGAAGTAACGCACCAAAAGAAAACAGCCTAACTATTAGACTTCTATTAAGAAGTACAGTTGGAGGGCAAAACAGAGGAACAAAGAAATGGAAGTAGTGTGTAGAATAGAACTGCAAAACGGCTGGTGACTTGTGAATGTGAAGTCTGCTATATAATCATTCATGAATGTGAAGTCCAACAAAGAACAGAGGCTTGGACTGCCAGTGTGAGAGAGACAACAATGAAGATAAGAAGATGGACTGAGAGAGGATTGAGTTGAGAGAGGGCGATGAGCTCATCACATTTGGTTTTTCATCTAGGCCTTGGGTTGTAGTAGCGAGCCACCCAGCTTAAATGTTAGTGTCATGCATTGGTGCCCGATTTGTGGACTATTACTGATTCCAGTTTCATGTTTTCCCAGACATCCCATGCTGTCCGACTAGATAGATAACAATGTCTGGATGAGATCTGATGGCAGCATGAAATCCTTTCTCTTTTTAAATGTTTTTTCCGTGTCTATGCAAAAAAAAGTCTTTATTTGTTTTTTCTCACCGTTGCATACTTTTTTCTGTCCTATATTTCCTTGGTAAGTGATTTTCTCTATATTTGCAACACAGTTTTTTTGTTTTTGTTTTAAATCTTTTACAACTGTGATATTCTCATCACCTTGAAATGTCAAAATTTTGATCTTAGAGTTTGATTTTCAATAGTTCTCAGCCAATTTTGCTAAAGCGTGGTTTTTGGGCCCTTCCATTTTTTCCACTTAAATTGTTTTTCATGCTTTTTTATTCATTTTTGCAGATTCCTCATAAGTGCATCAGTATTTTATTACTGGCCTGGTGATTCTTCTGAAGTTTAAGGAGCTGATGCAATTGGCGTGTTTATAATGAAATTACTACGATTATCAGAACATTTAAAATATCAAATGGAGTTCTGTTTTCGTGACCTACTTTTTCTTCTTTTCTTCCGTTTCAAAATATTGTAGTATTTTGACAGTTTATCTTAAAAAAACCCTATGGAACTGTTTTTGTATTTCTGAGTTAAAGTTTTATCTGGATTATGAGGAGCTTGGAATGCTGAACAAACTATATTTTGAAATTTATGTTTGTGTGGACCGTTGTGCTTCAACTTGGTATTCGCAAGTAGCTTCATAGTGTTTTATATGATTGATTGATACTATTTCCCTTTGTTTTTTATTATTTTATTTATTTCTTTACATTTTCATTCTTCTTTTAACATGTGATCATCAAAATGAAATGTCATTGTATGTCAAGTGCTTTTGTTATCAATATCATCATCCTCTTGAAAATATAGGTTAAAGCCAACATGTCAAGTCGGTTTTTTCTTTTTGTTTTTATTTTACTTCCAATAGCAGTATGTTTATCTAATCTTTGTAGTTATTTTGCAGGTTTGATGGCCATGCTTTAAACATGCACCAATAATGTAATTTGATTAGATTAAAAAGAACAAAATAAACATGCTTTTATTTTTTTGAGAAATGTTTGCTTTTTGTTTAGTTCTTTAAAGTCTTTCTTTTCTACCTCTTTACAACCTAAAAACACACAGGGGCCTTCTTTTTTCTTATTTAATTTGAAATTGCCAATTGCTTTGTCATTACCAAGCTTGTTTAAAATTGTCTTTTGAAGTTGTCAATGCTGTGGATTTTTTTAGTTGATCACTTTGTGAGTGTTTTTTTGTACTCAGCGAATGTCTGGGAAATTATTTTATTTTATTTCTCAACCAAATATGAAACGATTTGTTTCTGTCCGAAGCTGTCTTCAAAATGTTTCTGCCGATATGGGCTTCGTGATTTCTTTATACACTCATGATGCTCTCTTGGATGTTAGGAAATCCTTTATACTCTCTTGGATGTTAGGAAATCTTTTTAAACTTGATTTAGTGTCTTTACATTTGGGAAAATCACATTATCTAAAGTTGTAATACTGATTGATTATTGTCCTGCTTACTGTCAATTGAATAGGTGACATTCATGGACTGGAAGGTATGGTACAGTGTATTATATCTAATTTCTTATCTTTATTTTAGTTGAACGACAAATGTGTTGGCAACTTTAATTTTGTTCGGATAAATATATTTGTAAGTACTTCTAAAAGGATCATATAAGAGAGGAAAATGAAATAATTTTTATTACAAGTAAAAATTAGTTTAGGTGTAAAACTGATTTTGAAACATTGTTATTAGTTTTTTCAAATTCTGATTTCTTAATTAATGTAGATTTTTTATCTAAAATAGTTGATGGAAAAGTTTATATAGACATATTTGTTGTTATACTTACTGGATATTTACAGTCAGTGTGCATTTAGATAGAATTTAAATAGAGCTGTTGTTGACTTTACAAATCTTTGTTTGGATAATGCATTCAATATATTGAATAGAACTGGGGGTATGTTTGGAGGAACGATCTTACGGTTCTTTTATGATTGAAAAATAAGAAAATAATTTAACTAATCTAATTCCTTCGAGTTAAAATTAATTGTGTACAGGTTAAAAATTTAAAACCTAGTAAAAGTATGAGAGAATTTTTGTAGATTGATTTTAGTTTGTTAATACTATTTTATTTTTCTTTTATTAGAGTTTATTTGAGAAACTTATTCAAATGAGATTTACATTACCATTGAAATTCCTAGGAGTTGTCTGTTTCGTTCTTTGTGAATCTGTGATGTTATTGCATTGTTGTTTCTTTTACTGCTGTAGACTTGGATTAACTGTTTAAAATTAGATGAGCCTATTTTTGAATTTTTAACTATATTCTAGATTTTTAAGGTAATGATCATGTTTATGGTATTCTTTTATTTTAGGTTTCATTTCACTTTTTTTTTTCTTACATTTATAATTTGTTCACACTAATCAACCCAAAATTCTCGCATTTCAGTCTGTCTTAAACTGATTCTTAAAATAAATCTAGGCCCAAGGGTCTTATGTTTTGATTTGGATTTTATTATAATATTCATTTTAAAGATTTCTTTTGTTCATTATAGTAGTTTTATGGGATTTATACCTGGATAACTTTTAAAAATTATTCTATTCTTGTAACTTCAAATTTATTTTATTTAAAAGTTGGGATATTAGATTTTTTGTTACAGCATATTTCAATGGGATCATGGTACCCCCATTAAGTGTTTGTAGAATTTTCTTTATCTTTTCCGTTACAAAAAATTATATTAATTGATTAGTTATTTAATTAATTTAGAATTTTTCAATTTATTTGTTAAATTAAACATTTTATAAAGTTATATTTTGTACAAATTCATATTTAAATGTACAAAATCATATTTTATTTTATTAATTTATGGAATATTTTTATCTAATATTTTGACATTTATATTAATGTTTTAAAAGTAGCTTTTAAAAAATTAAACTTTCAAACGGTCATGCTGATCAATAGTGTAATTTGTCTCTGATACAATATTATTATATATAATATACTTAAAACTGTAAATTAAACACGTCAGAGGACTGATAAGTTTGTAATACCATGTGTTATTTGTAATGTGGCGTTGTTATTTAATAAAATTATTTATTATAACAAATTATCCAAGTTGAACTCAATCTAATTGAAAGGTTGTAGTATCATTGTTCCAAGTACTGCACATATATGTCCTAAAAAAATGAGAAGGGCTATAAGAAATGTAATTAAAAGTCTATATTTCATCTACAAATTCTAAAATTTAGTAAATAGAATAATGGTATGTTTCTGCCAGTGTTCCAATACACCAACTTAACCATCACAATTAGTTGAAGCCCTAATAATGTTCGAAACATTCAATTTTCCTTTTGCACCTCATAATTTTCGTGTACCTCATGCGATGGCCAAATGACACAAATACCATTAATGCATAATTTCTTTCCGTATGGTTTTTTTTCCTTCCTTCAAGTTCCAAACCCACCGCTAGCACATTTTCGCTAGTGGAAATTGTCTTCATCTTCACCATTTAGTGCCCTGTTATCATTGCAATGAATCAACTTGGTTTTTATTCAAAAACTATTTCCTGAAGAGTTAGTTACATTTCGGAATGACTATTCCAAGAAGTTCCTATATTGCACAAGAAGTTCTTATATTGCACAATTTATAACATTTTTCAAAAGTAAATATCTTTAGGATTATGTAATATGGAAACTATTCTTTTATCTTAGAATTCAATTTTGATTGTATAATTCCGAATATTTTTTTAACATTTAATATATTTTTAGATTTAACTGTATTATTTTTTCTTGTGTGATTTTTTAAATAATTAATTTGGATAATATATAGTTTATTTTAATATACACATATAGTTTGGTGAATAGAGACCTACCATGTTGGTTTGTAGGAGAAATTTCATATCAGGTGTTGAGCGTTAGGAGTGACTTTTTCCGTGGACGTATTGATACATTTCATATAGTCAATTATTTTGATTATGTTGTCATGAGACTGTGAGAGAGGGAGGTAAGAAACAAAACTGTCTTTAATTATGATATTTGGATTTGTGGTATTTTTTATACTAAATACTTACATGTTTCTTTATTAAGATTGAGACGACTTAATGTTGGTTTTCCTGGTTTGAAGTTAAATAAACTTATGATTTTTCATTGGCAAATTGAGTTTATTGTACTTAACTTTGGATTATTTTCCTGTGTAATATCAATTACAGTTCACAATGCAATAATTTTTGTCTTTGTGAAGAGGTGACACCAAGATAGTAGTAGTTTTCACTTTTTTGTTAGTGAGATGATGATCACCAAGACATCAGTAGTTTTCACCTTGTAGTTGATGAGATGATGATCACCACGGGTGATGTTTCAATATTACTTCATATCCCTATTATGGGATAGTTCTGTACGTACTTCATATTGGATACAGTTATAGTTACAATACTTTTGGTTGAGAACATGAGTTGTCAAGATAAGGATGAGGCAATATTGTGGTGCATACATATGGTCGAGTTTGACTCTGTAGTTACAAGGAGGGTTGTGTCCAATATAAATGAGACTGTGTTAAAAGAACTTATTTGTTGCATCCAATGAGATGCCCAATTTTTATTGATAACAGTGTAACATAAATTATTGTGCTATATTTAAGTCTCTTTAGCAATTTACATATCTGCAGAAGATGTTTATAGGGAGTTGTTGACAACTTTTGTTTTTCTCATATTTTTCCTAGATTAGTTGTATCACCTAAGGGTTTTTTTGTTCTTATTTTTTTTAGCATAGGTTTACATTTTCTATAATAAATAAGAGTTCCAGAACTTAATTTTTTGTATAAAAATTGCTTTTTTCAACCAAACTTTCATATAGATTGTCTAAGTGTTTAATTAATTATGATTTTGTAGATATTTTTGATAGTTAATCTTTGTTCATGACTTTTGGAGCTTTAATGAAGACTTGAAAGAATTGAGTTAAAAATAACAAATCATTCAAGGAAGTAGAATAAAGGAAGCACTAGAGAGTTTAAAAACTGGAAGACAGTTTAGTATAGGATATCTTGTATTAGACTTTCCGTGAGCCTAATTTTTTGTTTCAATTTAGACTCATCGAATTGATGTCTCAGAACTTTATAAATAAGGACCTTGAGGCACAATTAAGACACATTAGAAGTTAGAAAACTTATTTACATTTTATTTTTTACAGTTCTAAGTTGTTATCTGATTTTCAATTTATGTAGTTTTTTTTTTTTATGATTCGAGTTTTTCATTTCTTTCCTTTTTTTTTTTTTGATTTTTTTTTTTTTTTTTTTTTTTTTTTTTTTTTTTTTTTTTTTTTTTTTTTTTTTTTTTTTTTTTTTTTTTATTTTT
>Ga0209489_103505_pt1 | contig 30422 bp, 15 predicted proteins | sample SiratrowhiteBW_FD_187527 | JGI IMG/M metagenome (GOLD analysis project Ga0209489, IMG submission 187527) | Root nodule microbial communities of legume samples collected from California, USA - Siratro white BW (SPAdes) (version 2) | ecosystem: Host-associated > Plants > Roots > Nodule | place...
ATAATATGTTTATAAAAAAATAAATTATATTAAATTTATAATTAAGATAATATAATGAAATTCAATGATTGAATTGATTAAATTTATATATATATATATATATATATATATATATATATATATATATATATATATATATATATAGTTTGAAAATTTAATTGCATTAAATTTTGTATTTGATATATATAATGAAGTGAAGTATGAAATTGGTGTTCCTTCTTGTCTATTGGTTAAAAAGTTAAAAAGGGTATGACTAAAATCATGGGTGGATGGCAGATTATTTACTGTTTCACTATTTATGTGTAAAATTCTCTTTGTAATGTGATGATGATGTGATTTGAATGGTAAATTTTGAGAGAAAATAGAAAGCCATGCATAAGTGAATTTAAAAAGAAAATATGAAAACGGCTAGTTTAGATATCACACACAAATAAATTTTAAATAATACAATTTTTCCTGGATTTTTAAATAAAATGAAGAAAATTAGTTTATATAATTAAGTTTCAAATAATACAATTGGAATTCTTTTCTGAATAGAAATTAAATTCATTTTTTAAAAAATAGTATGAAAACATTAGAAATTTAAATTGATTTATCTAAATAAAGTATTTTTAAACGAAAAATATGTAGTCAAAATAACTATATTAAATTTCCATGTAGTTTAGATGTCTTAATTTTTTTTTATCAAAACACCACCTTAAGAAATTCAATTAAAAATTACTTTCAACAAGGGCACTATCATACTTATGTGTCTATATTTTTTATTTTCTTACCTTATTTTAATGAGTTAAAAATTAATATTTATATTAAATTTATATATTTATTTAAATAAAATATATACATCTAAATATTTTTTATAGTTATATGTGTAATTTATATTTTAAATAAAAATATTATTAGAAGAACAGTTACCAATTTACGTAAAAGAAAAAGAAAAACATAATAATATTGTGAAATAAAATAAAAAAATAGTAATGTTTAATTATTTTTAGTTGAAAGATATTCTATCTTTTTTTTTCATAAATAAAAGAAGGACAATGCTAAAGTTCGAAATGTTATAATTTTAAAATATGATTAAGAAATAAGAGTATCATTATATATTATCATAGATTTTAAAAATAAATTATTTTATATTGAAAAATTAAAAAAGAAGTTTAGTTTCTCAAATTTATTATTTAAATAGTAAACATTAGTTTGAAAAATATATGTGATCCTTCAAATATAGTATTTAAAAACTAATTTAACGTATTTTAAAAATATTTGAAGGATTAAAACATTTTTTTTTTAAATTTGAAGATCAAATCGAATTTTCTTATTTTAAAATCGCATCCTTTAGTGTTACATTAACCTTCTGTTTATTTAAAAATAAAACGTTCAAATGCTAACTTTATTGTTTATCAACAAATGCATATATATCTTGTTAAACATAAATATCTATAAAAGCACAATAAGATTGAACTATTTATACTATAACTGAGATCTTAATTTTATAATTACGATCTATGCATCTCTAGCTCAATCAGAAAACGAACTTGTAACATAATATAATACAGACTTACCACCTATATCAAAAAGGAAAAACATTGTTTCACACTCAATTTTTCTAGTTACATTCACTTCACAACAGCTTTTCACAATAAAATATTTTTTTAAAATAATAGTAATAAATAAAAATAAAATATTATAATTAATAAGATGTAAGTTGCAAGTTGAATGTAATAGAAAAATGGTAGTATCAAAGTATTATAACCCTATATCAAAAATGCAATCTGCCCAACTCAAGATGTTGTACGTTACTAAAGCACAGAGAAAAGAAAAGCTCACTGATGATAACAGAACAAAGTTATATTATTCTGCTAACAGTGGTCACGTACCAACTCATAGCTTTCCAAGGTATTTCTGTCACAGCACATTTCATCAGAACAGATACATATACATATACATATACATATACATAGACATATACATATACATATACATAGACATATATATATATATATTAAAATTAAAATTGTTGGAGATGTAGATGGTGTGCACTTCTCGTGGTGAGCACTACGCGCATCACACAACAATGCTGATTCTGGAACAGCTGAAAGCATATTCGTGGGATGCAAAGGCACTGATAGTTCAAGCAGCTTTTGCCCTCGAATACGGCAAATTCTTGTACCTTCCGCTGAGCAGACAGTACCAGCAGTCTGAGAAATCTCTGGCTGATCTGAACGGGCTTCTTGTGATTCAGCAAAACACTCAGCACTTGACCTTCTTTAACAGTGTGGTGAAGAAGGTGATGCAAGTGATCGAGTGCATCACTGAGTGGAAGAGGCTAACCAGTGCTGGCTATGACATAAAGGACGTTCCCACCTTGGCAGAGACTCTGCATGAGATCCCTGTTGTGGTCTACTGGGCAATCTTCACCTTTGTCACTTGCACTGGTCAAATTGATGACTTCACCACAGACCACAAGTAAGCAATTTCAGTGGTTTTCTAAACTAGGGTTTTGTTTTCTTGTCTCTTTGTTAGGTTCTTAGATATGTTGGAACAACTTCTTTCTAAATACTTTTAATAAATAAATAAATGAAATGGTTTTTTTTGTGAGTAAAAGTTAATTTATATTAAATTAAAAAACACGTAAAAGAATTTATACTAATTAAATACAACGTGTTAAAAACTAATTTTAATTTTTTTTAAAGTTTTATATAGGTTTTTCTTAACATATTTCTTAATTTGAATGTTTTATTTTTCAATACTAACTGTGTATAAATTGTTTATTGACATTATAATTCTTATATTTTGTTCCATGGGGATCAATTGATCAAATTAGAATGAAAGTTAACGGAAAGATAATTTTGATCTAATAGAGCTTTTCAAGATGAAAAATTTAAATTTAAGAAAATCAAAATAAAATTATAAAGCAGTAAAATTTAAAAGACCACAATGAAACGTAAAATATAAATAAGAGACAAATTCCATTTTGCTCTATATTAATTATCAATTTTTATTTACTTTTGTTATAATAACGATTCTTCCCTTTCTTTTAACATAGAGACACGTTGTTTATAAAATATTGAAAGGCAAAGCTTAAATTAGTATTTTAAAAACATCAGGGACAGTTTGTTTTTGGGAAAACAAATCTATTTTCCTCTTCAATTATAAATATTTTACCAAATATTTTTTTTGTTTCTGAATATTTTTAGTTAGATGGTAAAATTTTTTTTGATGATTTTCTGTTTTATTTTTAGATTTCACTTTTTTATATAAATTTTAAAAATAGATATTAAATTTCTATAATTAAAAAATAAAAAAGGTTTTCACAAATTATAGGATTCCTTAGTCTATGATACATCAGATTATGGTAATACAAATATCCTACATACATTAGATCTTAGAAAGTCCAAATATTAGTTATATTATAAATATGTGATACATGAAAATTCTTAGAAGGATAATACGGAGGGTGGCTTATATTTATGATTTCTAAGCATCAAGGTAAGGTTTTTACGTTACTAATGTGTCAACCACCAAATTTCTCAACTTGGAATTTGCACTAATATTTGATCAAATTTTTTTTCGTCAAATATAATGATTGCAAGTTCTTTATTCAGGGTTCACAGACCTGAATTATCAAAAAACTTTGAGAACAAGCTTGACCTCATTCTGAGAACTTTTAGGGAGCATTTGGAAATGTGTAGCACGGAGATAGGTTAGTTATTATGTGTGTTTTGTACCTTATTACCTTTTCCTAATACAGTTTCTAAACTATAAGAAGCTGAAATTTTTTTCTCATAAGAAGATATTAAAATTATGTGCGATAATTGCAGGGAGAATAGATGACTACTCCAGGCGTAAGAATATTATCAATACTACTGGAAGAGATATTGTGAAGGTCTTGAAAGCACTCATCATCTCCAGTGAGAACAGGGAATCAAGACAAAGTGTGATTAATGGCCTCACTTTAGAACAGGTAATAACCATGAAGGAAACTTTACAATGGTAATACCACTAGCATTAGAATTTTAATCTTATTTTGCATGCATAACGAGTGTTCTTAATTAGCTATACAATCATAGTAGAAAACAGGATGGAAAAACATGCAACTCTTTGATAATTTTTTTTAACTGTAAAAAATAAATTAAATAAGATAAAACATTTTAAAGATGTTCAAATTCGTATACAAAATATAGAATTAAAAATAAAAGTATCTATTACAAGATTATTCTACCAGTGCAACAAAATTAACTATGTAATCACGTTACTCAAACAGAATCAAAACATTATTAACATGCTAAGAAACATTTTTCACTCCAAAAAGTGACCTATCACACTTGTCAATGTATTCAATGTTGAGATAAATCATTATAGTGTAAATCCATATGCTTTGAGCTTCTTCTTTCCCAATGTTCTTACTATACTAAGATTAGCTACAAAAGTCTTTCATTTTATTTAATGATTTAACTTTCACGAACTATGAGTGTAAAAATTAATATATTGTTAACTACGTAAAAATAATCCAAGACATGATTTCAAAGTATAGTAAAAGTGAGTAACTTCTTTACATGTCAATCTGTAGTTGGATGAGAATACAGAAGTATTGTAATTAAATTTCTAATGAATTTATTGTATTTTACTTTGACAGGTTAAAATTGAAGAGTTTAAGAAGAAGCATGTGTTGTTATTCATTTCGGGGCTTGAACACATTGATGAGGAGATTCAACTTCTGAAAAGTATTTACGAGAAATTGAAGGAGAAACCAAGAGAAGTGGAAGGTTACAGGAAGGAGGATTTCAGGATTTTGTGGATCCCCATTGTGGATGAATGGAATGAGGATAGAAGGAAAACATTAGAAACTAAATTACAAAGAACCAAGTTTGGATGGTATGTGGTGAAACATTTCAATTTTGAGACAGGGATCAAGCTAATCAAAGAGGTTTTCGAATATCGAGGAAAAGCTGTGATCCCATTAATAGGTCCTGAAGGTAAGGTGGAAAACATTGACACAAAGCAAATTATATCGATGTGGGGCATTGATGGATTTCCGTTTAGAACCTCTGATCACACCCGACTCACTCAACAATGGAATTGGTTTTGGTCTGAAATGACCAAGCTTAACCCAAGAATTGGGGACCTGGTAAGGACTAAATGCTTATATCATCATGCAATGGTTATAACCTTCAATTAATAATGTTAAATGGTTACAAATAAACATATAAAGTAAGTAAAACTATTAAATAAATATATCATTTCAATAATAATAGTAATAATAATATAACAATTAATACATTCTTTTAACACATTTATTATTATGAGATGAAATGTATGTTAGATAAAGATTATATACCATTGGGAAGAAATTGAAATTCATATAATTTATTAGAACCAATTTTCATTTTCAGGTAATAACAAAAGTGGTTAAGAAAGTATATATATACTACTAACATATACTGTAGTAAAATATGGATTATTATTTGATTAAATTTTGTAAAGTTTCAGTCAATAAAATGCAAGGACCCTGCTAAATAAGGAGTGTGACTCAAGGTCCACTTAGTTAGCTAAAAACAAGGGAGGAGAATAAAATGAAATTTGAATTGAAGAGAAAATGGAGAGAAGAAATTTTGAATTTTACCTTTTGAAATCGATTCTTTTCTTTTCTTAGGAAAGAACATCACTGTTTTTGTTGTGTTTTTTCTTAGTATTTTCTTTCCTTTGGTCCAAGCTTAACTCACAAGAATTTAACTTCTAGAAATCTATTTTCAAAAGGGTTTATTGCTAATTAGTATTACCTTCCTTTTTCTGTTAATCACAAATTCTGTAGGTGTTTTTAAGTTTTCAAAAAAAAATTATGATAACATACTATTTGAAGGTGATGGTCTCCATATAGTTGGATTCTGCCATTGAAGTAGCCTTAGAAAATATAGTGCTTCATTGGTACTCACATTTGCATAGAATATGAGTTAAATAGGAATGATTTAATACATATATATGTAATATAATGTTGAAAAATCAGATTGAGGAGGATCGTTATCTCTTCATCTACGGAGGAACAGACAGTCAGTGGATCCAAGAATTCACAAGTGCCATAGAGAAATTGAAGAGGGATGTTGAGACAATAAGCTTGCAAATAGACATTGCAGTAGACTCATACCAACTAGGAAGGGAAGACCCCAAGATTGTGCCACGCTTTTGGATTGCCATTGATAGCTTGCTTGCAAGTAGGAAGCAACAAATAATGAAGGGGGGTGATCAAGGGGTGCAAGACTTTGCAACAAGAGAGATAAAGAGGTTGCTCTACCTCAAACAAGACCCTAAGGGATGGGTCATTCTTAGTAAGGGATACAATGTGAAGCTCCTAGGTCAAGGTGAGGCCATGTCTCGCACGGTCAAGGACTTGAGCTTGTGGCATGTGAAGTTGCATGAAGAAGTGAGCTTTGATGTGGCTTTCAAAGAGTACTATCAGAGCATCAAGGTCAAGACTAGTCCTAAAAAATGTGAGCATAGTGAAATTTCTAACTACCCTTCAGATATATTGGCTCATATACCTTGCCCTAATATGGAATGTGGACGTTCCATGGAGGTAACTTCTGTTAATTATAGGTGTTGCCATGGTCTTGATCCATAGATGATGTTACTCTGCTTGGGAACCATGTGAGACTTCACCTTTTGGCTCACATTTGTGCTTGTGTGTTTACTATTTAGGTTTTAGCTACTTGCTTGTCGTCAAGTAGTTGACAACAATAATTTTCTGTCTGTTTCTATGCTTTTTAATGAGTTGGTTTTGAATGAAATAAAAATTTTCGTAAAAGTTTTATTTGACTGTAATAATCAGAAAAAAAAATGATGAAAGTATATATAAATCATTTTTCATTTTTTGCTTCAACTACTCAAATTTACCCTTTTCATCTTTAACTTTCAATCAACCAATAAAATACATGTTCATAAAACACAACTTAAACATAAAACACAAGACATTTCCTAAGATCCTTCCAGCTTAATTTTAAATATTACCAGTAAACAGTAACCTAAGGAATGGTTGATATGTGAAGACAAAACATAATACCTTAGCTTAGTAAAGAGTAGAATAACTAGGTCTGCTAGAAACTGCTATATGACAGCAATTGTGGTATTTCTTTAGACTCAGGAAGCATACTACCCTTTCTAGTGGTCTTAGATGGGTGGAACCTATGACTATATGTCCAAAACTCCCAAAATTGCAAATAACACGGTAGAATGTGAGAGTTCACTTTATTAAAATATCATACTGGATGTAAATTCCCTGAACTTACCATACGGAGCACAGATTGACTTATATGAAAATCCCAGCATCCAATTTTACTCTGTGCCTAACTGTAAGGGTGGCATGTAACCGTATTCCTCCTATTTTCATGTGTACAAGTTAGCACTTGCTAGCAGAATCTAATAAGCAGTTCCAAGTTTCATAGAAGTGTGTCCCCTACGCAGTATATGCATTAGGTATTTCTTTTTGTTTGCACTACATTTTCATGTCTAACTTAATTGTCATCTTAAGCCATGTAGTACTCTCAACAGCTCAATTATATGATGATCATTATAATGACTTATACAAATGTAATCCTCTATAAAACGAGTCAAAAATATAGCAAAATCTCTTTCAAATATTCTACATTATCTCTCATAGCATATTCAATTGCACTAAGCAGAATTGAATAAAATCTAATGTGGATATCTGGAACAAAAACTGAAAACAAAATATCTAAAAGAAAACGAGAACAAAAATATACAACAGAACTGGAAAGAAGATATGTGAGTTAATTTGTGACACAAAAGTAAATGAATCGATAATTATAAAAGCAATGTTTGAGAGAAAGATCTAACTTGAATTCTTGAAGAAAATGAGATTTTAAATAGAGATTTCAAAAGGCAGAAGAGACACCACCAAATAACATGTTGAAAACTTAGTTTTATTTCCTTTTTTAATTCTTTTACTTTCGTCTCCCACATGGAAGGTTAAATCTTTTTGAGTGATTCCCTTGTGATTTCTTATTGAATTTTGATGTTCTGTTCAATAAAGTTTTGTTCTTCAATTTTGTACAGCAGATTATGCTTTGTTGTTGGTCTTTTAGAAATCTAGTTTCTGTCAAAAGAATTATTTTTGAATGCTTGTTGAAAATTTAGTTCTTTTCTTTAATTAGAGTTCTTGATTAATTCGTTTAGTTATAATAAATCTCTTGTATGCTTAGTCAAGAGGTAGAAGATAAATATTTTATGAGTAGCGCTTGTTTGATTAAGTTCAACTTTACTGGATTATTTTACTGATAAGATTTTGCTGGATTTGATTAGCACTTGTTTGATTAAGTTCAACTTTGTGTCATAATTGAAGGATGATAATCTTATAATAACCGATGAGGAATTCGTGGTGAATAAACTTGGGAGTCAATCTACTTCCTTTATTGTTTTTTATCTCCTACTTTAATTTTTTGCTAGACAATCCTCAAAGCCCATTTACTTAATTGTTATAACTAACTTTTGTTGCATGCAAATAATTTTTGAACACTGATTGACTGAATTTATTATTGGATTTGTTAGGAGACGACTTGGGATTAACTTTTTCCTATTTATACTATCATCTTTTTGACATTAGACGATCTAGCACTATCTTAGACGGTCTAAACTAAAAACACATTTAATTTGTTCATGAAATGACAATAATCATATACTTATCTTTTTAGGAAACTACCTAGATAAAAATTTATGTGCTATGGTTCCTATGAAGGAGGAGCATATCTTACTTGGTAGGTCATGACAATATGATCATAAAACTATTCATAATGATTTCACCAATAAAGTAAGTTTTACTCGTAAAGGAAGAAAAATAATTTTATTTACTCTCACATCTCAAGAAGTAAAGAAAGATAATTTGAAAATGAAAAAAGAAAAGATTGAAGAAGAAAGAAAGAAAAAGTTATAAAAGAAGAAGAGTTAAACAAGCAAACCTCTAAAGAAGCAAATAGAAAAGAAAATCTTAAAAGGATATGCATGCTTTTGAACTCGTCTTTCCATAAAGGTAATAATTCTAACTTGTTCTCTCAAAAATGTCTAAAACATCACTTTATCTTATAGTTGCATAGCACAAAGTAGTGACAAAAACAATAAAGAAAAATGTGCTTTTAAAATAATGATCCATATTTTTCCTCAAAACATTTACGAAAGTAAAAGGCATTGTTTCATTACTCTTTTCTTTCAATAAAGAAACTCATTCAAATTTTGTTTGTAGTTTATTGTAAATATTGTGTTGACTCTAGAGGAAAATAATAAAGACAACAAATAAAAGTTGTTATCATGAAGCATCAAGGGAGGGTAGGACAGAAACCATCTAGCCAATACACCTTTGGTTAAATGAAAATAAGATAGAGCCTCACGGAGTAAGACTCTACACATAAAGAGTAGAAATAAAAGGATTTTTTTTCCCCTTCTTAGTCTTATACATATGGTATAAAAGTAGTTCCTCTTGTATTTGCTGTAGTTTTTGTAGAGGTATGTGTAAGCTTCAATTGGCATAATTAGAACTCCTTTTGGGCCTTGTTTGGATGGCCAAAATACCCTAAAGGAGAAGAAAGTATAAAACTTAGAAGTCCCAATGGCACGCTCCTCTCTAGGTTTTGTGTGTGCACCGAATTTTTCATATTGTGCAACCTTGTGTTGAGTTTTGTCCCACATCTTTTGTAGCAAAGAGTGAAAGGGAGCTAAGCACCTTTATATGAAGCCCATTAACTCTTGTAAAATCACGTTAAACTTGAACTTGAATTAAACTATTTCAACACTTTCTTTTTGTTCTTTGAGGTTTCTAAAAGAGTATTCTCCTAAGTTTTTTACTAAGGATCCTTTCTTGAAAGAGAAACTAAGTGTTGACTTTCTATCTCTAAGTTTGAGAAAGTCTTAATAATTTTCTAAGTATTCAAGATTTTCTAAGTATTCAAGAGATTCTTTTATTGTAAAGTGTAAACTTTATTGAAATTTTAGCTAATGATTGTATTACTAAAGTGTTGGGAACGGATCATTTGGGACATATGTGTTTCTTAGGACTAAGAGGTTTTCATAGTATTACATTTAAGTTCACCACAAGATTTAGTAGTGAAGGGTGTAGTTTCACAAATTCTAATTCAACTGGAAGTTCTTAATTTAAGTAGAAAGTTATCAGTTTGAGGAAAAAGTTAACACCTTCTAAATAAAACTTCAAGATATTAAAAAGTGTCATGCTTTCATAAAGCAAATAATATACTTATAAGTGTTTTATATTTTGAGTGTTAAATAAGATTATCATTATAAGAAAAATACTATTTAGACACCTATTTTTGGTTATCAAATAAAATGATTGTTAATTCTAACTAAAATAATCGTGAAATTAAGTTTTGATTGCTAAATAACTACAAACATTATAAGAAAATAGATGACTAGCTACAAAAAATATCGTTAACAAAAAAGCCGACGTAAAAAAATGTCGACCAAACCGACACTAAATTTAACAAAAGAAAATATTAGTACGGCTAAACCCACACAAAAGCCGACATAAATTTAAAAAAAATTATCAAATCGACGTAAATAATTTTAATTAAATATAAATGAAAGTTTTCATGGAAACTGACGAGTTTCTTGTAGCGACTACCAACTTCTTTAATAATATAATAAAAGTATTTTATTAATTTAATAAATGAAGAAGTGTAAGTTTATTGAATATATTCATAACCTAAATTAGAATAAAAAATATTTAATTATTTGTGATAAGAAAAATAAATTATTTGAGAGAAATTTAGTAAAGAAATGTTAAAATTGTAAGAAAAAGTAATAGAAAAAATGTTAAAAGTATCAGATGAAAAAAATTTAGTTAAAAATATAATAGGAAAAAGATATTATGATTATATACTTATTAATTTGATGACGAAATAAATAGTAGAATACAAATTTGAAGGTAAGTTGTTAAAATGAAATTAAAAAAAACTTTAGTATTTGTAAAATTTTAAATAGAAACTCTTAATATTTAATTAAAAATATGTAAAATATTTAATATATATATATATATATATATATAGAGAGAGAGAGAGAGAGAGAGAGAGATTGATATAATTTTGCAAAGAACAAAAATTTAAATATATTAGGAACAAAGGAAAAATAAAATGAAAGAAAATTAATAAAAAGATAATAGGCAAAAAACTTATCATGATTATATAATATTAGTTTAAGGATTAAAAAAATAAAAATTTTATTATATGTGTTAAAATTGAGTTTAAGAAATATGTTAACTAGTTTTTATATACTTAAATAAGAACTCCTACTATGATGCATTATAAAAATGAGAAGTAAAAAAATTGAAGAAAATAAAACAAAAGATATAAAAATAAATGTGACAAGAAAATAATTTGTAAAAAATATAGTTTAAAATAAACAAAAAAGAGTGAGTTAAAAATGTTTGTAATACTTTTAATAATAGAAAAATTAAATAAACATGTTTTTATCATATTTAAAGTATAAAATATGAATCAATAATTATAATTTTAGAAAATTTGAAAATAATATATAAATTTAAAATTGTAATTAAAATGTAAAGTGAAACATTAATATAAAATAAAAATTACTATTAACACAACCTGTCATGCTTTTGAGATTGTGTGTGTAACTTAAGTAGGAGTTTAGGAGTTTTGTGTAATATAATAATGTAGAAAATAGATATAATATTTGAATAAAAAAAATGTGTATAGACTAATTATGTATGACGAACTATAAGTATGACTGTATATTAAGATATGAGATTTCAGGTTTATTATATTTAAAATTTGATTTGTGAAAATTAAGTATCCTATCCATATAGCTAACATAGTTATGAAGAAAAGTAATTTTGTGTATTTAAGATATGATTTATGAAAATTGATTATATTAACCATTTAGTTAACATAGTTATAAATAGTTATAAAAAAAAGTAATTTACATTTTTCTATAATAACCTTTATTACAAAAGAAAAGACTTATTGATTTAAATGTCTAATAAGAATATTAATTATATGTGATAAGAAGAGAATAAATGTGATTTATAATAATTTATAGTTTCTATTTACAATAATTAGTTTGTAGTCTATATAATAATTATTTAAAATATATTTTCAGTTTGTATGAATATTACTTCAATTATTTTATTTTCTAAATTATGACAACATTATGATAATGGTCATTTGTATAGTTTTTAAATTTACAAGTATTAAAGTAAAAATATGTTATTTTGAATAAAAATATAGAAATCTTCAAAGTAATTACATTATAGTAAATAAAAATATATTTTTTCGTTAAAAATAAAATATGTAATTAAAGTTAATGAAATTTGAGTAATTTCTCACATAAAAATCTGATATCATATTATTTATTAATGGTACTTGTCCATTAGATATCTCATAAAATATAGAATGTAGTTAAATAAATAATATACTTACATTTATGTAATTATTTAAAATTTTATAAAATATCATTTACCATAATTTAATGAAGTGGTGTTTAAAAAAATATTAATGGTTTACGTAACAATTTTCTTTTGTATGATAGATTTATTTCAAATTCATAAAATATGAATAAATAATTTATATTTATTGTTTAATGTGAAATTTTAGTTTTTTAAATGAATAAATAAATTTTAAAGTTATAATATTTAAAAGCAAACTTAGAAAATCAAATATAAAAAATAAAAATAAGGAAAATCAAATATATTTATTATAAGTAATAGTTAATAATTGAAAACATTTAAAGAACAGAATAAAAAAAACGTTTAAATTTTTTAATTTAATTTTCTAAATTTAAATTTATTATTTAAATTAAACTTAATTTTTTAAGGAAAAAAGTTAAAAGCTATCCGAAAAGCAATTACTAACTTTTCTCTTTCCCGGTGTAAGGTTATCATTATAGAAAAAACAAAACATCTAAAATTTTAATTTAGTTTTTTAAATTTAAATTTATTATTTAATTTAAACTTATTTTTGTAGGAAAAGGTAAAGCTTGTAGGGAAAGTAATTTTTCACTTTCCTCTTAACTTTCTTTTTTTAACACAATAAGGTTTCACTTCCACTGAGTTCTCTTCCACTGAGTTTTCTTCCACTATTTTCTTTCGCATAGTTCTCTTTGTATAGTTTTCCGCACAGCTTATCATTCATTTCCCTCGTATAGTTTCTTTCTTCAATTTCGTTTCAACTCTCCCCTCATCGTGGTTACCGAAGGCATAGGTTCACTTAGATCTTTCACCGCCTCCTCCCTCAATCTCCAACGACATTTTGTCATATATATTGGGATGATGGCACTCACTAGTAGAAAAATAGCCTTCGTTGTCGGTTCTGAAAGATTTTTTTCGTCGGTTTTCGACCCGACGTTGACCCAGGAGACGTTGAATCAGATGTCGGTTTAACAGCCGACATAATGATTGAACTCACTACGTCGGTTAAAACCGACATGGTGATTAATATGGTAATTATTTTTAGAAGTTGCACCACATCGACGTGGTGAGGAGAACACCCACATCGGTTTTGGGCACCCAACCGACGTGATATTGGTATATTCCAGCTCTACATTTTGAGAACCGCAGATCAGTTACACTGTGAGGTCTTCTTGTAATATACAGCAAGACTAATATGGTTTTATATCTGACAAATATTACATAACGTAAATTGCTAAGGGAACCAGAAACAGCCACATCTAGATATAGGATTTATCTTCAACATAAGGCCATGTAGCTCTTGCAGCAGTTCCCTCTGGTCGCATGGCTTCAAAGGTTGCAAGATTCCACCATCGAATAGAAAAGAAAACTAATCCTGAAAAGAAAACAAAACCATTGCATTAAAAGCCTAATATTTGACAAGTCTATCACAAATCCAAGCCAAAATGGAAGCAGAGTAAGAAACATAAAGTTGAGGAGTCTATCAGAAGTCCATTCCAATTGTAGCATCTCTAATAATGTGATGTCTATCTAGAAGTTCAAGTTGTTGCATGGATAAACAAGTGTTAAAATAATATTTTCATAATGTACAGGATAAAATATATTAACTGAATATACATATTTAGGGGCATATTCTTGGATGAAGACTCATAAATGGTTTTATATCTGACAGATATTACATAATTCAAGCATGGATAAAGAAATCCTCGATATGCACTAATACAAATTTCTTAATAAGAACACGTTCTGGCTTTCCTTACAGAATTTAATCATGAATTGAGTTTTACACAGATAGAATATTAAATATTCCACAAAATTATCCAAACTTTTAAAATCAAAGTTTCTAGGCTGGAAACCTTATTTTTCTGTTATTTCTCTGAAAATCTAGCAAAAGTTATCTACTACTACTAAATTATTGATTTCCATGTCTAGCATGAAGCTATTGAATACTAATTTTACTTCAAACATCAATATGCATCTAGGAGGATCTATCTAGGTGCAGAAAAACTAGGAGTTAAACCAACCCCAATACTATTCCATAATCTTTCTAATATTGAATGGAGAAAACATGAAGAAAACAGAATTTGAACGCAAAGCATGTAAAATACGATTTATTAGAGATGTTCCACACAAAATTACTCAGTGCACGCTCTGCAGATAACACATACAGACCTTTTTTTTTTCGCAGTCATTCTCAATTTGACCACGGAAAACACTAGTTCATGGTAGAAGGCTAAGGTTTTCCAAAACATTATTATCTTGTTTAAAAAGGAGATGAGTAATTAAAAATGCAGTCATTACCAGGTAAAAGATGGATCAGAATGCTCAAATAAATTATAAAACATAGATCAAACGTTCAACATATAGTTAAACATTCTCCAAAAACATACATCAAACATTCTCCCAAAACATTCTAATTTGAACAAGCATTCTAATGATATAGATAAACATTCAACACATATTGTTCTTCCATTTCAAAGAAGATAAAAACACACTTTTTGTAGGGCAGTGGTAATGCCAAAATCGAACCTGCAGTGGTGACGCCAAAACCAACAACACAAACGAACCCAAATCAGCCAAACGAACCCTACCAAAACCACAAAGCACAAACAAATGCTCAATACAATAACAATATCAGTAAAAGCAAAAGAAAATGGAAGAGAAAGAATGAGCGCACAACTTCAAAGTAAACGGAGCACGAACGGACTTGAAATCGAAAATAGAACCGCTCAAATCGAAGCTCTCGAAAATGCGAACAAGAAGAAGTAAAATGGAGTAGAATGAGGTGCAAATGGAGGTCGAAAAGTGAAGGAGAAGAAGCCGGAACAGTGCTAGGGAGACTATGCGCACAGCGGAGAAGAAGAAAAGTGAAGAAAAAAGGTGCGTTTGAAATAAAATAGAAGCACCACGTCGGTTACAAAGCCCAAAACCGACGTGGTGTGTGCCCTAATTTCAACTTTTTTCCCCAATTTTCCCCAATTTGTCATACAGCATGCACCACGTCGGTCATGTGCCCGTAGTCGACGTAGTAGACAACAATCCCACGTCGGTGATGTCCTCTTAATCGACGTGAGATTCATGCGCCTCTTGGAACTTTTAAAAATTTGAATTTTTCTTTTTTATAAATAGGTCAATGACGGTTGTTTGTGCTAACCGACGTGGGATTGTTCATTTATTTACAAAAATGTCACCGCATTTCTGACTACATCGTTTGCCTCTTTAACCGTCATAAAAAGGAGACGTTAAAGCCTATTTTTCTACTAGTGACTTCTCAAGTTAGAATGCCCATTATAGCATATGGTGATCGAAAAGTCATGGTGTGCATAAAATGAGTGATGAATTTATTATTTGGATAAAAATCATGGTGTTTGTTGATAATGGATGTCATTACTATATATAAAGTTATTTTTGGCATAGCTAGAATATACGAAATAATTTTACAAAAATGTTCAATAAAGCATGTAAATAATTTTGAATTGATATTTTTACTATAATAGTTTAAAATAGTGCATTTGTGTTGTGTCTCCTGGTGAGGTGAAAGGCATGTTTTGGAAACAGAAAGAAAAGGATAAAAATGTTAGAAACATGATAAATGATAAAAATGAAGGGTAGCTAAAAAAATATGTTGGCAATGCACGCCAATTGATATGGGACAGGAACTCCGTGAATAGTGATGCATTAATAAAAAGCACCATCTTTGATTCGTTGTTTTTGTTTTATGGCTGCCTTGGATCTCTCATGGAACCACTTACTCACTTTACTATCTTCAGTTTTCATTTTCATCTATAATAATGACAACACAGTCGCATAATAAGTGGAGTGTATTGTGCATTAACCCCTCAACTCAACATACTTCACTTATAACCTCAACTTTTATATATTAAAACCATTGTTTTAGGATTACAATTGTAGTAGCGTGAAAGATGTTATTGCTTTCATTTAACTTCAAAATCAATTTCAAGTTTCAAGTAGACGTCTTCTTTTGTTCATGGAACATTAGAAGTATTGTATACATGTTGGCTAATAATTTGATGATGGACCTGCAGAATAATGGATTGAGGTTGGATGTATAATATGTTTGATTCTTCAAGGAGATTGAGGTAACGCTTCATCAATGGTGTTCATGATTTTGTTTCAAAGGCAATGAATCAAGCTCAGTATGTAAAAGATGGAGGGATTCGGTGTCCCTATAATTCTTCAACCTTCTCAAGTGAGGGCTCATCTGTTACAAAATGGGGTTTCAACCCAACTATATGGTATGGTTTCTTCATGGAGAGAGAGGTCAAATCAATCCATCCAAAACTATGCATCCACCAATTATGATAACATGAATTGCGATCATTAGTTTGGGTCAGCAACCAAAATGGTGAATGATGCATACATGCATATGGGTGATCATAAGTCGTTATGAGAATTTCGATAATGAAGGAATGCATGAAGGAGAGTCCCCTAATACAGAGGCATAAAATTTTTTTGATATGTTAGCAGCTGCCAATGAACCAATTTATGATGGAACAATAGAGTCAATATTATCTATATTACATCCGAAAATGCTATGGATTATTTCATCCAAATGTTACTTGACGTAGCTCCAAGAGAAAATACCATACCGAAGAACTACTATGAGGAAAGAAAAGTTGTCTCAACTATTGGGTTAAAGGCGGTCAAAATTGATTGTTGTCAAGTTGATTGCATGCTATATTATAAGGAGGACATCGACTTGAATGAGTGCAAATTTTGTGGTCTTCTTAGGTATTTGCCAATGAAGAGTCAAAACAAAAGATACAAAAGAGTGCCAGTGAAAAGAATGTTCTATTTGCCAATAATTCCAAGATTGCAAAGACTATATGCTTCCATAGAATCAGCAAGGCATATGAGATGGCATTATGAAAACAAAACTCATGACAATGCTTTGCGACATCCAAGTGATGGCAAAGCTTGGAAACACTTTGATAATGTTTATACCGATTTTGTAGCTGACCCACATTATGTAGGATTGGGATTATGTTTTGATGGGTATGTCAGTAGGGTCTCATGGTGGGACTTCCCATGTTTTTCCTTATTCCTCCAGTTCATCTTCCTTTATCCCATCTTCATCCACCCCCTCTTGCAGTCTGTCTCCATCCACCCCCTCCTCCAGTCTGTCTTCGTCCACCCCCTCTTCCTCGACCCACCAGCGTTTTCGCTATGCCTACACTCCCTCCACTTTATCACCCCTCCACTACCATACTCTTCTCCTATACCCCATCCAATCTCTTATGCTACTACATCTTATCCACCATTCCCGTGCACATTTGGTCTCATGGTTCAATCGTCATCTAATCCATACCTCAGCATGACCGTGCCACTTCACCAGACTTTGAGTGAACAGTGTAGCCCACGCCTTACTCTTTTGTTCATCCCATCTCTACAGATCTTCCACACCACACTATAATAGCTCCCTCAATCCAGCTTATCTCTACTCCCACGGTCCAACCCCCATCTTCTCCCTCTGTCCACACCACTCCTGGTCCATTAGAGCCTGGTCGATCAGAGCATCCCCATGATGTTGATCCAGCTCATACCTCAACACCTGCTCCGGACCACGACCTCCCTGCTGCGGAGGTGTAGCGTGACCCAGGTGGAAGGGTCATCATCCAACCTCTTGGTAAAGGTATGTCGTGATGTATTTATATTATATTGTACATGTTTTTACAATTAATACTTGAAAATCTACTTATATGCTTTTTAGTTAGACACCTAACCATTATATCGTTGAGGCTATTGGTCACTACATTCGGCCCAGTTTAGGGGACCTTATCATCATTATGATGCCATGAATGAGGAGGACCAATTGAAATGGTAAACTGATTTTAAGGTAATCTTAATTATTGATTATAATATCATACAAGTCAACTACATTTTAGTTTTATGATATTAACATATTGATTCTTCATTTTTGTAGGCTAGAGTGACTTAGGCTCCTCAGGATGAGTGGCAGATTAGAAAGGTCTTCGTGTCCAAAGTCAAAAAATAACTTTGTGACATGTTGACCAAAACCCGAGCAAAGGGCTCCCGACCTACATGGATTGGGGAACAAGCATGGGGTGAACTTCTGAACTATTGGGATACCCAAAAGTTTAAAGAAGAGTCATCTTAGAACAAAATTAATCAGTCATTAGTTTGGGGTGGAGCATTGCATTTAACAGGCCGTAAATCTCATTTAGATGTTGCATTGGGCTTGGTAAGTATTCTTGATCACTTAGTACCATCTACTCAATTTACTTTTTTAACAGATATAAATTCTAATCGTACAACTTTTACCAGGAACATAAATATGGTCGTCCGGTTGAACCTGATGAACTCTTTATGGCCACCCACACCAACAAGAACGGTGATTGGGTTTATACTAGAACTCGTGAGACTTATGTAAGTTATTTACTTAATTTTTTCTTAATTACTTTATTTCTTCATTTAATTTTTCTAACATTTCTATCTCCTAATCAATGTGTAGGAAAACTACCACGAGCGGTTGAAGGCCATACAAGGTGACAATTCTGAACGTTCAACCGTTGAGGCCCTAGATGCAACAATAAAGCTTTAAGCTTGGAAGGAGGTTGCAGGAGGAAAGAGTAAAGGTCAAGTGTATGACATAGTAGACTTGGTTGCTAACGTTCGCCAAGGAGTGTCCTCCCTCACTCAGCCCCCCTTGTTTGCTTCCTCCACATCACATTGTCATCAGTTGCCTAAAAATGACTGTTTTCATGCCAAAGTTCAAGAAGTAGAGGAAGTAGCTATGAAGGCGACTCAAGACGCTCAATGGGAAAATGAAAGGGCTTCGTATCTGGAGCACACCTTGAAGATGGTGCAAGACTAACTCGTCATGATGATGGAACAACAACGTGTCTCTGCTTTCACCAGTACCAATCAAGTCCACCTTGACTATGCTCAAGACCGTGATGACCAACCACTTTCTTTAAGTTAATTCTAAATTGTAAGTTTTCTTACGTAGAACTTTTATTCATGTATTTAATATTTTATTTATTGAAATACTTTTTTATTCTCACAAGCACATCTACTTGATGATTCGGAAATGTATGGAAAACTTCTTCTTTGGTTTAACTTGAAAACATGCTAGACACATCTACTTGACCATTCGGAAATGTATGGAAAACTTCTTGTTTGGTTTAACTACAAAACATGTTGTATATTTTAGGTTCGAGTTAAATGTTATAAATATTTGTATATTAAACCTTTTGTTCATGTGATTGCATACTTTATCAAAGTAGTTACTCCACTACAAGAAAAAAGCTATTTAGAGACCATATTAGCTACCAAATGAAATAGTTGCTAATTGTAACCAAAATAGTTACCAAATTAAATTTTGGTTGCTAAATAACTACAAAATAGAAGTAATGATTGAATTTAGTGACCAATTAAGTCAAATAATTGGTATCTAACATTAGATACCAAAATTTTAGTGACTTATGTCATTAGATTATAAATTGGTATCTAATTAAGTTAGAGACTAATTTAGAATCTAATGGTATATGTCACTAAAACCTTGGTAGCTAATATTATATATCAATTATTTGATTTAATTGGTCACTAAATTCAATCATTACTTCTATTTTATAGTTATTTAGCAACCAAAGTCTAATTTGGTGTCTATTTTGGTCACAATTAGTAACTATTTCATTTGGTAGCTAAAAATTGAACTCTAAACAATCTTTTTTCTTGTAGTACTCTGTTATGTCATATTTATATTTAAAATTATATTTATTACATAATATTTTTATTTATGAGAGAGTGTTTACTGAAATTGCACGATAACAAATAGTTTAAGTAAGATTTGTGTGCGAAACTATTTCTTTTTCACTATCAGACCCAATACGAATATAAATGAATTTTTAAAAAATATAATATTTGTGTCAGTCAAGTTGACAAAAAAAATCAATTTTGCGTCGACTTTTACGACGGTTGGGCCTACTATAATAGATTTTTTTTTGTCAGCTAGACTGATGCAAATAATTAAAAAAATATTTATCCAAATTTACCATCAATTCAGCCGACGCAATTGTGTTTGTATTTGCGTCGGATTTACGTGTGTTTGGCCCAGCATATTAGCGACGACTGTTAGTTGATGTATAGCTGACGATTTTGCTTCTGTTTTCATTGTTTGCGTGGTTTCTGACCGACGTTATTTATAGTTTTTCTTATAGTGAAAATAAATTATTAAATTTAGTGACTAATTAATTCAAGATTATTGATATTTAATATTAGCTATCAAGGTTTTAGTAAATTATATCATTAGATTCTAAATTAGTCTTATAAGTGGATAAAACCTTGATAGGTAATGTTAGATACCAACTATCTTGACTTAATTGGTAATTATTTTGACCATAATTATCCATTATTTTATTTAGTAACTAAAATTAATGTCTAAATAATTTTTTTCTTGTAATTTATATTATTAAATTCTTGAATATAATTTAATATTTAATGTATATCTTTTAATTATGTTAACGTGATATGATTTTAATTTCACATTTTAATTTAATATAGTAAATAAGGTATATCAACCTTATAGAAAGATCTTTACTATATATAATAAGTTTCATAGAATTTGACATATATAGTGGGATATTTCTTGATTTATTAAACTATATGTTGTGATCTTCTAATTTGACATTATATTTTGTTAAGTACATTTGATTGGGAAAAAATGTTTGGTTAAGTTTACTATAGAAAAATTTGATTGACGTTTAAGAAGAGACTTTATTTGTTTTTAGCTATTATTGAAATACATTTGTGAAATACTTTATCAAATTGAATTATTTCGAGAAATTATTCATTCAAATCACTTTTTAGAAAGTTAAACTAATCATTTATGAATTGTCACATTTTAGATGCATAAGAGTAGTTATTTTAAAATAATTATTTAATTTAGACTATTAATTTTTTTAAATGATAAAATTATAATTATCATTTTCAAACAAAAAATAAATAAAATGGGTAACTTAATTATTGATTATAAAATTATTGAAAAGCAAGAAAATAATTAGAATTTTAAAAAGTTTAATAAAATAATTTGAACAATTTTGATGATTTTTTAACTTCAATTAAGTGTTAAATGACAATATGGATGTTTAGGTATTCACCATATGCCTTTCTTGATTTTAACCTCACCCTTAATTTTAAAGCTATCTCATCCTAAATATTTTGTGACCGTTTGTAGTTATCATAAATGATCGGTAAGATAAGAATGAAATTTGTTAATAAGAGTAGAAATGCAATTTGTAGTTGTTTTCAACCATTAATAAAAAAATAAATTTTTTGATAAAAACATCTAAATTTAAAATATATTTATCACCAAAATTTTTGACATTGCTAAATCTGACAATTATTTTATTAGAGATTTCATTTCTATCAGTTTTAACTTCTAATGTTTCATCATAAATATATTATTTTATTAAATTCTGATAACAAAAGAAAATATCATAGCATATATTAGAATTGTAAGATATGATTTAATAAGTTATACATATTCATTAACTCAATATAACATTTATATAACACAAACATCCATTACCAAAGCTATGACCAGAAACACAATGAATTTAGTATTTATGATTTTAGTTGAATGAAAGGCTTTATTGGATAGTGTTGATGGTGATTTGTGCAAGATGGGTTCCTTAACATTTATTGCAATTTTCATTCCCTGATAGCAGAAACCTCTTCCACAAAGAAAATAATATGTTCTTGTTTCTAAAAGTTGGACAACGTCTCTCCCTCCTTTTGTGATATTCTTTAAGAAATTTGTATCAATACAATTCTCATAATTTGTTTTGTTCACTTCCAAAACATTGTACATAAGTTTATCAAAACCAAAATCTGTGTACACAAAGGATGATAGGTTAACAAAATATTAAACATTTAATGTAATGAATAAATATAAGAATAATCTTAAACAATAATAGACCTTCCAACATTCTTTAAATTTAAAAACCTTATCTTTTTAGTTAAAAACTATTGAAATTTTATATTTTATGGATTGTAAATTTTATATAATGAAATTTTTATGCTTTTGTTTTTTAATATGTAACTAATAATAAAGATAATATTATACAAAAATTTTCAACATTTCTAATTGCATAATCAACTATTTATAGAATTGATTAACTGAAAGAACTTACATAGCCAATCACCCTTGTAGAAGTGTTCATGACTTGCCCACTTTGTGAAGTTAGTTTTTGGTGTCCATGTATATCTTCCTCCTCCTACCCTATGAAGTATAGGCTCTCTTCCTTCAACTTTGTAACACCCCATTGTGATGCTCATCAATAAGCATAGGATTATTTTTCTCCTAACCTCCATTTTCAATATAAATCTCTTATAAAAATGAAAAATTCCCAATTGTCAAAAGGAAACAAAATGAGTTTGCTCACAATTTCATATGGGTCGGCTTGTATAACCAACGCCAAGTCATAGAAGATTTATGGAAATAGGTTTGGATTTTGGAATGGACAAAAGAAGGGTTTTATGGCAAATTTCATGTGGGTTGAATCATCCCGAAGGTGTGATGAAAATTGAAGCCAAATTTTGTATGTCTGTACCGGTATGGCTCATCTTGCTTCAATAATCCTAGTTTTATTTTAGTTATTTTAGACAGTTAAAGGAAAAAAAAAAAACTTAAATCAATAGCTTGTTTGACCAAAAGTTTCAAAAATCACACGTAGCTCACAACTTTCTGTGGTCTCAACCAAAGATGGATCATCAATTCTACGTTAGTCTATATGTTTTGATTTGATGTACAACATTTCAAATAAAACAAGAATGTCATATCAATCTAACAAGTTAGGACTCAAACACTAAACAAGTATGCTACCTTAACCAGAGCATTCACAGTAACAGACATTAATGTAAGTTTTAATAAATGCTTTCGGAATCATGCCATGTAACAATTTGTGCGACATTCGGGTTAAAGACATTCGTACGCTTTGTCTATATTTATATATAGCATATTGTTTGAGAGTTAAAAAAAAATATGTAGTGATGAGGAGTAATCCAGAAACTCAATTCGGTCTGTTTAAAGAATTGGGATGCATATCTCTTAATTAGGAACTGCGAACTCATTGTATCCCAACAAAGTTACAGTAATTTCCAATTCAACTCTATTGTGAGAGGAAGATGATCATAGAAGAACATAAAATTCCAAAAGTTGCTCAATTAAGAAATGTTAAATAAATGATATAATGACTCCAAAGGTACTAATTTTTTAAAATTCAAAAAGATAAAAGACAAATCAGTAACCTCAAGAAAAAAAGGCACACAAAAGAATATACAATTTAATATGATAAATTGGACAAAAAAAAAGTGCAAGAACAAACCTGGAAAATTTTCAAAAGTGAGTTTTTTTTTTCACTTATTAGATTCATGTAAAATCTTGAAATGAAATATTAGATTCATGTAAAATCTTGAAATGAAAGGAACCTAAAAATTACAAAATTTCAAGAAAGAAATCCCACACAATTGTTGGAAATAATTCAGTAATCTCTTATGAAGGTCATTATGAAAATTGAATCATGAAACTAAGACCAATCATTCATGAAAAACACTTTTAAGAATATTTGGTGAACTCTTTTATATGTAATTTACTTTTCAACTTCTTTTTGAAGTTTTCTATGTTGTTCTAAGGTAAATATGGTTCGGTCAACTCCTCAAAATTTTGCTTTGATTTTATATTCTTGAAATTCAATCTCACAAGACAATCCAAAGTAGAGAATCACATACTTGAATCCTAATATTTATGGATTTTCAATTTTCTAAAACATGTTTCTTCTTAAATGAACTCTCAAAATAAGATTAAACACTTTCAAACTCTAAAAAACTTTAAGAAGAAAATGAGAACTCAAAAAAAAACAAGGCTATATGACACAAAATCAACCAAGCATCAACATCATATCTCCTAGAGAGAGAAATAAAATTTCAGCAAAATCCAATGAAGAAGATGGATATAGTGACTTGATTAATGGATGAAACTTGAACAAAACACAAGAACATGATGTATATAGTCCCAATACAACTTGACACTCAAGAAAACTCAAGGAAAAAAGAAGAAACACCTTGCATCAAGAGTGGGTTTCAAACCCATTTTTCAAGAATACCTTCATTAATAGTGATAAACTTCTCCATGGGTTTGGTTGATCCTTTGCCTTTTGATACTACTTGATATGATTCCTTGAAGGACTATAGGATCTAGATTAAATCGTTAGGAGATGGATAAAAAAAGCCACCAAATGGAAAATGGAAATGACACAACAAATGGAAGCAAGGATGAACATAAGCTTGCAGCTATAGGGTAAAGCAAGAAGAAAACAATCAATGAATGTAAAATGAAATAAAAAAAAATGGATTGAAGACTAGAAAAGGTGAAGAACACGTCACCTTAAGGATGATTATTCAAGGATAAGTGCATGAAGAGTCACCACTTGAGAAAACTTCTCAAGATAAGAACTGAAGACAAAGAGAAGAGATGCACTCAAATTCTCAAAACACCTTTAAAGGCAACTTTCATTCACTCAATTCTATGATTTTTAAATAGAATGGAGTCCTTTATATAGGTATGGTGGACGTCCATATGGAGTGTCAAGAGTCAAAAGATTAACAAAAGTTAACTAAGATTAAGTTAAACTAATCTTCTAAAAATTAGGGAGTTGCACTTGGTAGTTATATAGATGCATGGAACGTAATGATTACAAATGATGACTTGGAAATCCTTGCACCTGTTTATGATTGGTGCAGCGGGAGTTTCAAAGGTCTAGGAGCTTCCCTCAAGTTGCATTCCTTCAATTCTTTCCTTCTCTCAAGTTCCTTCCAATTCTAAGAGCTCTACTTGCTTAATTCTTTTTATTTCTTCTTCCAAAGCTCTAAGACTTCTTCACTTTTTTATTTCTTCATGCTTTATCTTTATTTGTCATGCTTCCTTTATTTATTTTTCATGTCTTCTCTTTTCTTTCTTCAACAAGTTTTTCTTCCTTTTGAAGTCTCATCCTTGTATTTATCAAAAATCAACTTTAATACCAATTGTTAGAAATAAAACCAAAATAGTGGTGAATTAGTTTCAAACCTTTTTCACAAAAATCTTCTTTCTTGTAATACTTTTAAAATTTCTTTAAGATATAAAAATTGAATGCAATTATTAGTGGAAGCAAGATTGATACAAGAATTGGTTACAACACAAAAGATTTCTCTTCTGTGAGTTTCTTTTAAAGCAATTTCAACTAGAAAACCTTATATTAGTAGAAAAAACTCATTTAACCGCGGTTCTACAAGACTTACAATCGCGGCTCTGGAACCGCGGTAGATCTAACCGCCATAAAAAGTATTGAAGCTACCACCGCGGTTGTATAACCGCGATGGAAAGTGTAACATATCATTGCGGTTCTTAAGAAGAACAGCGGTAAAAAATAAACAGAAACAACAAAAAAAAACCTAGCTCTCCGCCACGCCTCCTCTCGGGCCGTTCCAGGGCGCCGAAGGTGGACGACACCATGTTGGCCCCTCACCGTCTCCTCATCAGCCTCTGCCTTCTCCACACCCATCAACAGAAAGTCATACACTCTAGCTTCTTCTGTCACAACTGGAAGAACAAAATTCTGGGACCAAGCTATATAAACCCTAAAAATGAAGAACAACAGACTTCTTAGAGAGGAATGAATAACAAAATGGCAATGAAGAACAATGAACCTCGAATGAAGAATGTGGAGAAGCAGAAGCGTTGAACGTGCTCCAAGGCGCTTCTTAGTGGTTGTGGGGGTGACAGCAGAAGCAGAAGAGAAAGAAAGGGACACCACGAGAGACGGCGGCGACGGACGACGGTGAGATGGCGAGAAATGCCAGAGACGACGATGAGAGGTTGCGCAAGAGAGAGGGAAGACGAATGCAAGAGAGAACGAGAGTGTTGCATGAGCGTGCACGGGTAACCTAAAACAAAGGATACGAGCAAGGTTGTTAGTGGGAACCGCGCTCGTATCCCACATACCACTGCGATTGTTTAAACAACCGCCCTTGTATCTCCCTGAAAAATATTTTTCAGAGACATACAAGGGCCGTTGTTAATCTCCTTGCAAAATAGCGCTTGTATCCCACATACCACCACAGTTGTTTAAACAACCGCCCTTGTATGTCCCTACAATTTTTCAATTTAAATATTTATGTGCCTTACCATCGCGGTTTTCGCTCCAATCACGGTGGTATCTCCTACAACGTTAATACAATTACGGTTGTTGTGGACAACCGCAGTGGTATGGTTGCACTTAATTTCAAAAATGTCACCGCGTTATTTATAATTGCGGTTTCCTCTTAACCCGTGATTATGTCCTGTCGTGGAATGTTTTTTCTACTAGTGTTAATTCAATTAATTTGAGAATCTAATTAATACAAAAATTAGAAAGCAATACAAAGGGAGAGACATACTACAAGAGAAATGTCACATAACAAATTTATACTATTTTGGACTTAACCAATCCTCATTTATTCACCTTTAAAAATTGGCTCCACCATCAATCAAATATTAATACAAAGTAATGCAACAGTTACAAACACTAAGAGGATATCAGCCTCAATTAACTCGAGATATATGCCTTATCCACCCTTGAAACACTTCAAGATAATTTTAGCCCTATCCACTCTTTAATCACCGAAGATATATTTGCTTATCAACTCTTGCAAAAAAAACACTAAAAACCCTTCAGTAAAGATAATTTCAAATACAATACTGGAAACACTCTAGCAAGAACAAAATTGAAAAGAAAATACCAAATCACAGCAAAAGAGGGAATAGCAGCACAGCCTTTATCAAATCTTTGATTTTCTTTAGATCTTAGATGACTCAAAATGAGTATATATCACTTAAAAATACTCTTTTCAATTCGTAAGTCTTCTTGTCAAAGAATGAGTGAAAGGTTTTATTTATGGTGTTTCAAAGGCACTAATTAAAAACTGAGACTTACGCTTTTAATCAATTATCTAAAGTATTAATCAATTATTATATGAAGAATATTTATAAGAAAAATTGTTTTAATCGATTAAATTCAATGTTAATCAATTAAATGACTAAGAAAAAATTTCATAACACTCTGGTTTAATCAATTAAAAATATGGATAATTGATTATTCTATTCTAAACCTCTTCCAGAACAATCGTTTCAACACGAATGTAATTGATTATAAGTTTTATAACTTTTTTTTTTATACTTGTTGAAATAAAGTGATTTTATTAATAACCTCTTAAGCATTTTGTTTAAAGAAAACCAGACGTAGATCATGAGTTTGGGTAACACTACAAAAAAAATTGGATTTATTTACGACAAAATTTCGTAGATAATGACAAAAATTCGTGGGTAATCGAACATTACCCACGAATTACCGACTGGTCAAAATTCATAGGTAAATTTTCCACCAACTTTTATGTGTGGATAATTTCATATTTATTATTATTCTTATTTAGGATTATTGTTAATTTTACATCTCATTATTTATTATTATTAGTGTAGAAAGGAACCTTTGACCACTGTGACAGATAAACTATGTGATAACCTCATGAATATTATTATTCTTATGATTATGATTATTAATTTTTTAATAAAATTATTATTATTATTATTATTATTATTATTATTATTATTATTATTATTATTATTATTATTATTATTATTATCATCGTTAATAATAATATTCTTATTGTTAATATTATTTTTATTAAAAACAAAAATAATAGTTTTAACAGGAATATAAATAATATCAATAATAATATTAATCATATCGATAAAAATAATATTAATAAAATTCATAATAATAATAATAACAATAATAAATTAATAAATTTTAAAATACTAATATTATTAATAATATTATGACTAATTTTAAAAATAATTAAATAATAATAATATTAGAAATATTTTAATATAAATATAAATAATTTTAATAAATATATTTTAGTATTAAAAATATTTTCATGTAAATATAAACCAAATAATAATAATAATAAAACTAATAACAAATAAAAATTATTAAAAATAAAATTAAAATATTTGTAATATAAATATTAATAATGCAAATTAAATAATTAACAATATTAAAAAAATTTAATAATATGAAAAAAAATATATTAATAATAGTATTATTAATGATATCAATACTAATAACAATAATAAAGTTATTATTATTGTTGTTAATAATAATATTATTACTAATATTAATTTTATTTTTATTAACAGTGAGAACTACAATATCAAAAATAATATTAATAATAATATTTATAATATTAATGAAAACAATATTAATAATATTTATAATAATAATATTAATAGAATTTATAAAATTAATATTAACAATAATATTAACATTAATAGTAATAATAATATTGATAATATTATTATTAACTATAATAATAATAATAATAATAATAATAATAATAAATAATAATAATAATAAATAATAATAATAATAATAATAATAATAATATCACAAATATTTTTAATATAACTGGAAATAAAATAAATAAAAATATTAATAAGATTAAAACTATTTTTCATATAAATATAAATAATGTTAATAAGAATATCAATAATATTAAAAATAAGTATTATTAAAAATATTATTAATATAAATATAAATAATATGAATAGAAATAGTAATAACATTCCATATATTAAAAAATATATAATAATAATAATATAAATATTAATAATAATGTTATTAATAACATTAATAATATTTTTAATATAAATATTAATAATATTAAAAATATTAAAAACAAAATTAATAATTTGAAAAAATATAATATTGATAATAATAATAATAATAATAATAATAATAATAATTTTAACAATATTATAACTAACAATATTAAAACACAATCTGAGATGGCATTCAACTGCTTTCACAATCATTATTTTCAATTTCATTTGAGACCTTCTCCTCGTATCGTAAGACTACAACACTCATTATTTATTAATAAAATTCTTTTAATAAACGATTTAATACACAATCTCCTCAAGTCAATTATATAATAGTGGATGTACTGTTATCTTTCAATAATAAAGATAGGACCACGTTATTTATTGCTAAGACAACTTTTATAAAATTGATATAAACAAGTTCTCAGCCACAAAGATTAATGAAATCATTTACAATTTGCAAAGGAAAATTTTGAATATAATCTCTACAAATGAAGCGAATTTGTATGTTGTTGAGGGATTTAATGCATCTAAGGTAAGAAAATAACCTAAGAAAGCTTGAAAAGATTCATGAGCATGATACTTCCAAATTTTAAGTGATTCTCTCTTCAAGAGTAGTCATCAACTTCTTTAACAACAGTTAAGAAGGTGGGAATGAGGACACCGAGAGAGAAGGAAGGTTTGAAAACAACAATGGAAGGTAAAGATTGAAAAATAGAGGACAAAAGTGATGAAATGTAGAAGGTAAAGTAAACGAACATAACATTTATAGAATGACCAGATTTAACATTTAAATTCTTGACACAAGCAAACAATAACTTAAAAATGCGAAGACACCTTAAAGAACCATCAATACTGCCAAGAACATACAATTATCAAGCTTTAAAAAAGGCTTGAAACGTTAACAAAAGCTTTATCTTAACTTTTTTTTTTTTTTCACATCTTTAAATATTCATTTTATAATCAATTGCTCCAAGATTCTAGAAAAAGCCTTGTGTTCTAGCTTCTTCATTTTCATCTTTCAGACTATTATTTTCATAAATTTCCTTCTATCTGTAACTCTATTTTCTTCTTCGTATCACCCTTTTTATCTATTTATAAGTATGAATACATAATTTCATTTCAAGATTCTTACGATGAAATTAAGTTATATATATATATATATATATATATATAAATAGATTATTTGAATACATATTCTAACTTGAAATTAGTTTATACTTTGTTATAATTTATCCACTTTCTTAATTCTTTTTTTTTTTTTTTTTT
>Ga0209489_103506_pt1 | contig 30422 bp, 14 predicted proteins | sample SiratrowhiteBW_FD_187527 | JGI IMG/M metagenome (GOLD analysis project Ga0209489, IMG submission 187527) | Root nodule microbial communities of legume samples collected from California, USA - Siratro white BW (SPAdes) (version 2) | ecosystem: Host-associated > Plants > Roots > Nodule | place...
AAAAAAAAAAAAAAACATTTAGAAGAAGTATTAAACATAAAACACATGAATGCTTCTCAAATTCTATGTATAGGATGCAAGGTAATGTCGATTTAGGGGTTTGGAAAATGGAGCAAATGAGATTTGGGTAGAGGGAGCAAAAAGTAATGTCACTTCATTTACCAAGGTATTTTAAGAGGCTATATGCAACACAATCTATTCTTATTTTTCATTCCAATTACAAACAATATTAACTTATTTATTTTTCATGCATATATTACTCCAACACGTTTGAGATCTTTTTCAAGAAAGTAATAAACTAAAAAGATTGATGCATGTATCACAACAAAATAGTTAAATTTAAAAAATACTACATCAATCCTTATATATCAGAAACAACTAGGAATATTTTTTTTGTCTTAAATATAATTAACATAAAATTATTTTCAAATGCATTAATTATAATTTTTTTCATATGTATAAATATGAGATTGAGACATTTTTGAAAGAGTGTAATTTATATTCACAATCACGAATTATAGTAGGTATTGGTCTTTTAGGAAGCGACAAATGGATGTACACCATGTTTGCACCCCACAAAACACGCATGTTTGTTACACATTCTTATTTCTGCATGCATGCATGCAGCTACCCTCTTGTTCTATCTCTTCTTGAGAGAGAAACATCTAACAAGAGCCACTCCCTCTGGATCCTTTGGAGGGAACCCTTTTCTTCTTCATCATCCCTTATTACCTTAACCCATCTGGCTCTGAAGTCCCTTCAACTCTTCCTCTTGTTCCTCCACATTGAGGCCTAGGTTTCACCTAGGCTTTTTGTTCAAGTGAGTCTTCTCTTCTTTCTTTTTTTCATTCTGCAGATTATATATTGTGCACGTTTATTTGTGAAATGAAACTATGATCGTTACATGATTGATACATGACTTTTGTCTCTTGTAAAGATGTGGTCAGAGATTCAAATTTTGTTGTGAAAGAATAGTTGGAAGTTCATCACAATCCATTATTTAGATATCATTACCACAGAAAATGTCCTGATTCATAGTTTTCTGCAATACTAAGGATTGCGATGAAGCCACAATCCTTACCAACCATAATTTAAATTAAAAAGTATTTGCAAAAAATTTTAAGAGAAATTTGTGATTTATGTTGATCAATAACAGGATCTCAAGAATGAAAAGGTACATGGAATTCAACGATTTCTAAGGGAAACAATGTTTTCATTTGTACTAGGAAAACAACCAGTAATACATGAAGAAATGATATGTGCAATTTGAAATATCATGTGCATGCATGGTTTTCACCATATCATTAGAACAAAACATTTATAGATAATTGCAAAACTTCTTGATGACATTCGTGCAACTTTGGTGAACTCTCAAACGCATACACACTAGTATGTTAGAAATAGAGCTCCTCGATAAGCAGAAAACCTGATTCATAATTGTTAGATATGTCATCAAATTCTTAAAGAAAAATCAATATGTGGTATTATACACGTAATTCTACCTTTATTTGAAAATTAGAGCAATTGAATGTCTTGAAAACTGCTAAGAAATGAAAATGTCTTTTGTATTTTTAACATGCACAGCAAAATGATAATACGTGTATTGGACTAAAGTTAAGGAACGCGAGTCTATTATTATCTTTTTGAAGGCTTACACTAACTTGTTCCACAGCAGATTATCTGACTGAAACTAACAGACCTTAACTCCTCATTTGTTCATCATACAATTTAGGTAAAAAATATATAGATCAGAAGTCAACATATTCAACGTTTTCAGTCATTTTGTTCAAGTAAACCTTTAGAACAATGGCACTTTGATTTGCTTAGGGGTGTGGAGAACGTATAATTGGCCTTTAGACATCATCCATTTATTTATTTGGGTGATGTCATTTAAAATACAGATATTGGTTTTCAGGAATTCTAATTTTTTAAGCTATTGAATAATAATTACACACGCATAGCAGAAACAAGGAAAAACTTTAGAAAATATAATATACAGAGACAGTGAAAAGATTGACATGATTCAAAATTAAAACCAGATTAGAAACGTTTCAAAGAGAAGTATCAAACCGCTCCAGTTACAAGGGAAATGAAGCAACAAAAGGAGCCAATCACTTCATCTTAGCCTCTGTAAACAGAACATGACGATTAACCCTAGGATCAAATTTTCGAAACTCAAGCTTTTCAGTAAATTGCCTTGGCTTCCTCTTAACATAGAAGAATCCAGTGCCGGCAGCAGAAACTAGTTTTACAAACATCTGAGCCTTCTTCTTCTTGTCACCCATTCTTTACTCTAGAAAAAGCCAAATGAATTAGTGTCATAATTGCAAGAAATGTACACCATGATTAACTAGTTACTCTTTTATTTCATTAAAATGAAGTCATACATGGTAAACTAAAAAACAAGTTTATATAGAAGCATTGAATCAGCTAACAGTGCCTTTAAACAGGGAGATCAACACATTATACATGTATTTGTTAATAGTATAGAAGTAAGAATCAAAACCAGATCATAATTTTTATATCCAAAATATTTGACAATGTCCATTCATTTTGACATATTAGTCCAACTAACCAGATCACAACTTTTATATCCCAAATATTGACAATTTCCATACATTTTGACGTACAGTTCAACTAACCAGAATATTGTAGCAGGCAAACATCACAAGAAAAGATAGATAGAATATCAGTAATGAATCTGAAGAATTGCAAACAAATGTATATAGTTGTATCAAACACAAGAAATGATAGATAAAGTATCTAGAAATGAATGAATTTTATTTCAGACATAGAATTTACTAGTCTAACCGCAGATTGCAATATGATCAAAACATAGACTTGAGAAGCCAAGATTTTTTTTTTTTTCAAAGCACTGAGATTTAAATGCACTTCTCTCTATAGTTTCTCTAAACATAAATCTTAAATCGATAAGAAAGAAGAGGGTGAAATGTTCTTGGTTAACAGATAAACGAATCCCTATAGCATTCGCACAGATAAAAAAAGGTGAATTAAAAAAAGAAAAAAACTTTACAAAGCAGAAGTGAAGTACAAAAAAAAATTGAAGATTGAACTGAAAAAAAAAATGTTTACACCAGCCACATAAACCACGATTTAAATAATTGAACTCAGTGTTAAAATATACATATATACATACATTCACACACACAGACAAATAGACATATATATATATATATATATAATGTTTGTTTCATATACATGCTCAACCAACAAAATTATGGAAGTCCATTTATTTCGAGGTGCTTAAAAAAGGAAAAATGAATCCCCAAACTTTCCTTTATTTTCATCTTAAGATATTATAGTATTCTTAAACGTATCTAGTTTTGGAAGCTTGTGAGTTGATGATCTAATTTCTTGCATCAGATATGGAACCTTTTGGAGGAATTATTCAAGATTTCAGAGGAAGGGTTGCATGTTACAAACATGATTGGACCAGTGCAGTCTGTTGTGGCATTAAGTAATTCTTGTTTATCTCGGCCTTTTAGGGGAAGCAATTGCATATTGACGAGACATTTTTTCCCCTTTTCACTTTTTAGTGTTATATGTACTTAAATTTTGATTTGTGATTCTTTGATTAATGTTAGGATACTGGCTCCAACTTTCTACATATTCTTCGCTTCAGCTCTTCCTGTTATTGCTTTTGGAGAGCAACTTAACAGGGATACAGGTAAAACTTTTCTTCAATAAAGAGTTTCTTTTTAAGTAACTCTCAACAATATGGAGTTACTTTCAGTAACCAATGCTATGCTGTTTGTTCCATAACTTGGCATCCATATCATGTTTTTACAGGTGGAAGCTTGAGTACAGTAGAAACATTGGCATCAACTGCTATTTGTGGAATTATCCATTCAATATTTGGTGGTCAGCCTTTGTTGATTTTGGGAGTTGCTGAACCAACTGTTATAATGTACACTATTCTTTATCAGTTCTGCATAAAAAGTCCAGATCTAGGTGTTGAGTTGTTTCTGCCTTGGGCTGGCTGGTATGTATCTATCTATGATGCATAAATATCATGCACAAGTATGATAACCTATGATTATATATTCTAAATACATGTATAAGATATATATTTAAATATGTATATAAATTCATAAAATAATAAATACACAATCGTAGTTCCGCATATGCAAATTAATAATATACTTATTAGACATCACTATGAATAAAATAAAAATTATAAAGCATTTGTCATCATAAATCTTCTCTATTGTGTACCAAAAGGAATAGTATCATTATCATTCCTTTATTGAGATCATCCATAGGATCATTAGTATTTCCATGTTTTCATATTATACATACTTTATGATTCATATGTAGCTATATTATATGCATATCAGTAAAGTATTAAAAGTTATCATTATTTATGTGAAACAACTAAAATAGTCAGTACTTCACATAGTTATCTATGATGTATATCTACATCTAACAACTTCTATGTTCCATTGTGTTTCAGGGTTTGTGTGTGGACAGCTTTATTGCTGATTTTGCTTGCAATTTTCAATGCCTGCACAATTATCACGAGGTTCACAAGAATCGCAGAGGAATTATTTGGCATGTTAATTACTGTCCTTTTCTTCCAAGAGGCTATAAAGGTACATGACCGACCCTTGGTAGCAAAATAGAATGTTAAATTTGCACTTCAAGATCCAACCAAAAATCATGTGATCCTCAGGGAATCATGAGTGAGTTCCAGATACCGAAAGCTGAAAATCCTTCCGCAGAGGAATTTCAATTCCATTGGCGGTATACAAACGGACTACTTGCAGTCGTTTTCTCTTTTGGAATACTTCTCACTGCCATGATGAGTAGAAGAGCAAGAACATGGAAATATGGAACAGGTAAGTGACTCCAAATATCTACATATATACCATATAAGACCATGCCCGATGTTTTAAACTTTTCATGTAAGAATCGGGGACATTTATTTGGATGAACTTTTTCATAAGTAATTCTATAGAAGAAAAAGGTAAAATAGAATTATTCCTCAAGTTAAAAGTAGTTATTTCTATAAAGTAACTTATGCTTAAAGTAAATTTAGTGCTTGAGGAAGTATTTTTCTTGTTTTTCTTTTCTAGAAGTGTTTGTCGAGAAACTCTTCCAAAGATGGTAATGATTTAATTTTTCCATTTGTTTTATCTTCTTTGTGGCATTCATTGCAGGGTGGCTAAGAGCTTTCATTGCCGATTATGGGATTCCATTGATGATTGTGATTTGGACTGGACTATCATACACTGTGCCAAGCAAAGTTCCATCTGCGGTTCCTAGAAGGCTGGTTTGTCCACTTCCCTGGGAACCTGCTTCTCTCTACCACTGGACAGTAATAAAGGTATTATTACCCATCTTGTGTATTTTTTTCTTATCTTCTTGTGAAACAGAACAGGTTCTTTCTTTCAAGGCTAAAAATAGTTTTAGTCCTTACGTTTTAAAAACGGTCTCTGTCCCCATACTAATACTTCATGTGACACGAGGGACAAAATCCATCACATTAAAAAAGACTACAAGGATCAGAATCGTCATTCTGAAAATGCAGGGACAAAAACTAAATTTGACCTTTTTTTAAGGGACAAAACTTGTTCAACATTGTACACCATCATTAATAATTTTATGTCAGACCAATTCCTAGAAAACATCTAACATGGTTGATGGCAAAGTGCAGGATATGGGAAAGGTACCCTTGCTTTACATCTTTGCAGCATTTATTCCAGCTGTGATGGTAGCAAGTTTATACTTCTTTGATCATACTGTAGCTTCTAAGATGGCTCAACAGAAGGAGTATAATCTTCAAAAGCCAACTGCTTTCCACTATGATATGTTCCTTCTTGGTATAATGGTATACCATTTTCTGCAAAACCTTGCTACCTAAAACATTACTTTTTGTAATAAACTCCTTCTAAGTTTAGAAAAAAAAAACATTGGTTTGTGTAAACCCCATTAATTAGTTGTCTAAGATATCTATCCTTTTCATGTGTAGACTCTGATTTGCGGTTTACTTGGCCTTCCTCCATCAAACGGAGTCCTTCCTCAGTCCCCAATGCACACAAAGAGTTTGGCAGTTCTCAGAAGGCAGGTAAGTATCATCTTAATTTTACATCAAGACCCTTAAGCCTAAAACACTAACTAGAATATATTCTTATATGACTGTATGAATTTGTAGTTGATCCGTAAGAAAGTGGTAAAAAGTGCCAAGGATTGCATTAAACAACAAGGAAGCACCACTGAATTATATGGAAAGATGCAAGCTGTGTTTATAGAAATGGATTCTGAACCAAGTGTTAAGTATTGCTGACTTCACAGTATTTATGTGTGCCTATTTGTTCGAATCCAAGAGCAGTTTGATTAACATTTTAAATTTGGTCCAGACTAAAGAGTTGAAGAATTTGAAGGAGGCTGTAATGCAATCTTCTGAGAATAATGGTGAAAAGCAAACATTTGATCCTGAGAAACACATTGATGCCTATATACCTGTCCGTGTTAATGAGCAAAGAATGAGTAACTTATTACAGTCTCTCCTGGTTGGCCTATCAATTTTTGCCATTTCTGTCATCAAAATGATACCTACTTCAGTTCTGTGGGGATATTTTGCATACATGGCTATTGATAGTCTCCCAGGGAATCAATTCTGGGAAAGGATATTGCTTCTCTTCATCTCACCAAGCCGGCGCAACAAGTAAGTATCCCTACAAGTTTTAAGAGAAATTCTATGTTATCCTAAGAAATTTAAGGATTTTGGTACTGTTATTAAGACACTCTCTCCCTCTTCCTCTCTCTCTCGGTGTTCTCAAACTCATTCAACTATTGGCCTAGTCCCAAGAACCTTAGATTTCTAAGGGTAGCAAAACCACTCAACTCAAGTTTTAGTCTATAAATAATGGTTTTGAAATTGTTATATTGCTTCATGGTCTTCCAAACTTTCTGTCTTTGTGGTGGAAAAACTCCTTTGTAGCAGAACGGATAATCTAGTATTAGTGTACAAAATGTAGTTAGCATTTCACAAAGGTGCATAGTCTAGAAAAAAAATGTCAATGTGTAGGTCCTTCCCTTGGTGTCTAGTTAGTGTTAATTTCATATAGCATAAGAAGCTAATTACATTTTCAATTTTGTCATTGCTCTAATGTGAGTACTTTTTGGCAGAATTTTGGAAGGTCCTCATGCCTCGTTTGTGGAATCAGTGCCATTCAAGACCATAGCCATATTCACAATTTTGCAGATTGTGTACTTTTTAATATGTTATGGGGTGCAATTGATACCTATAGGAGGAATACTTTTCCCATTACCTTTCTTCCTTCTCATATCTATAAGAGAGCACTTGCTTCCACGCATATTCAACCCTATTGATCTTCAAGAACTAGATGCTGCTGAGTACGAGGAAATTCTTGGAGTTCCAAATTCAGTACATAATGTACTCAACAATCTCATTTTATGTTTGTGCACAATAATTTTAAATGCAAACTTCTTAACTAATATTTCAAAAATGTTTGATCAGGACAAAGATCCAGATGATGATGATGATGATGATGATGATGACAACGCAGAGATATTGGATGAGATGACAACACATAGGGGAGAATTAAAGCTTAGAACTGTAAGCCGAAGGAATAGCAGAAGCTTCGCTGAAGACAGGCAACAAACAGATATTTATTAATAAGGTATTCATGATAATATCACATAAGAGGAAAAATTGACCTTTGTTTTTATAAATAATGAAAATTGAGTTTAAAAGATACAAGTTTGTATTGTTCAAACTCATCTTTGCTGAGTTTCATAGGACCTATCAAGTGAAATTTCTTCTTAAATGTGACTCTAAATATGTGCGATACAACCATATGACTCTTTAAAAAAGTCATCCACATTTTTTTTATCTGACTATTCAAATATTATAAATAGTCTATATTTATAGTTTTCATTTCACAAGAGAGTTCTGATTTGATACACCCCTGTAGATATAGTATTTTTTTATGTTTGTCTTTGAATGATGTGATATGGTAGCTAAACATTGAATGGTCTTGGATAGGTTCACCCTGAAGAAAAAAATGAGCTCTCTCCATTGGCATGTAGAATGGGTTTGACATGAATATGATCTTGAATGGAATCCCAAGATCATTGTGAAGTCAACAAAAGCTGAAGACATACAATGTATGGAAACATAATCAGAAGAAAAATGAAATGGAAATTGGAAAGAAAACATATTGAACTTTGATTAATTAGCCTCAATATTGTTACATGGAAAATACATGTAATTAGCTTGTTTTGTTCAAGGATCATTTTCCTTCATTAATTGGCTACAAAGTTCTGAAAAAAAGATCAGTACTTATGTTCAAGTGGAAATATAGATAATGTATTTCATATGTCTGTGATGTATGTGTTCATTGGACACTTAGAGGATCTGTAAGCATTCTTTGACTCTGTGTTGTAGAGTAAACTGGCGTGAGTGCTACGCTGCATATTGGTTTTGTAGAACAGATATTTTTTCACCTAAAAATGATTTTCCTATTAGTATGTGCGAAACAACAATATTTGGAGGGGTTCGAATTTACTGGTTTAAGTGATGGATCATCCAACTCCATGAAAAGAGATGAATTCATATACAATAACTCAATAATTTTTACAATATCATTTCTTTATTTGTTTTTTTTTATCATGTGATAGGTAATAAATGATGTGTAGGAGATATTAAATATAAGTGTGCTAATAATGTCATGATTTTCTTATATAAGTGTGCTAATAATTCATATATTCCTAATCTTCCAATAAAGTAAATGTTTGTAAGAAAAAATTAAGTTATACTTTTTTGTCTCTATTTTTATAGAATTCACAATTTTTATACTAATTTATTTTTTAATTTTGATCTTTTAATTTTTAATTCTTGGTAATTTTATTTTCTAAATTTTTATCTCTTAATTTTCATTCTTAAGTATTCATCCAACCAAGAGTCCAATAGCCTAAACGGTTTGGTCCCCAATCAACATTTTCATCTTTTTAGTAATAATGGACAATGATCAAAACAATCCCTATTCAATAGACAATCCATACGACCTTCATATATCCATCCACATTGTAGACACTAACATCCTATTTATTCTATTTTTCACACTTCCATTAGGTTTATACCATGTTAACCTACCTCCCACCATTGGTAAGTCTTCTACACAAGCTCTTCTATGGACTTATTAAATAATCCATCTCTCTCCCTTCATACTCTCTCACACAACTCCCAACTCTTTCTTCTTTCCTTCTACACAGTCCTTGAATTCTATTAACTCTTTCCATAACACCTCCTTTTGGTCACTGTTACAAGGCTAATAAAATAAACATTTACTATAACAACTTCCTTCCCCTTTTCCCTCCACATTCCTTCTACACCCAAAAAGCCACTTCCCATGAACATCTCTATACACTGAAACACATTTTTATCCCACCTCTGCATCCCCACACAAAGATTGACACAATTCTATAGACTCCTTTTCTTTTCCTCTAAACAAGCAATTTGTACTTGTTCTTTCTATTCCCCACATTCCCCACAATTATGATCCAACCTCTCTATTCCCCACAACCTCTCTTCTCTCAAGGTTAATCAGTTGTTTTATAATCTCACTCTCCTCTACCATTCCCGAAGCCATAACTATTTTGCATCTTCCACCTCATTTTGAGAACAGAATAAAGCATTACAGTTTCAAATATCACTATCAGAAACAATGTTACACATAGAATACACAGAGACTCTCAGTAACTTCCTACTCGTGAAGGTTGAAGTCAACAATTTACCTGATTTCGAATCCCCAACCCTAGATCTTTCTAGTGCTTCCCTGCTCACACCTTCCTGCTTCAGACCCTCTTCATCTTCTTTCTGCTTGTTGCTTCTTTCACGCTCGCATTAGGTTTTATATAAAATAAAAAATAAATTTACTTTTCGCACCTCCAAGATTACTTCACACCCTCAAATTTTTCATGTGGATTGCAGGCTACGATTACCATTCGCACTTCCTTTTTTCCTACGTGCACGACCCATTCTCTCATATGGGCTAGCAAGCTAATCTTACTCCTCACTCCCCTTTTTTCTGAGCGCCACCCCTTCTGTTCACTCTCTGCACCGCCACACTCTCTACACCAACAACCCCTTAAGGAAATTCTTACATTTGGCCAATTTCCTAGGAGTACCCATATATTTGATGCTTTTATTTTGTTTTAATTAACTCGTTTAAAATGTTCACGTCAGGTTTTTCATTTTTTATTTCTTTCAATAGATTTTTCTTTTTTTATTCTTGAAATAGTACTTTTTTATTTTTATTTTTTTACATTAATATAATAATCTTTTATTTTCTTTTTTTATTTTTGTTTTATTTTTTTACGAATAATATATCAATTATCATTTTTTTTCTATTTTATTTTATCTTTTATTTTCTTTTTTTATGTTTTCACAGTTACATTAATTATAATTATTTGTAAATTTTTTACATGTTTTTTTTGTGTTTTTTTTAGTTATTAAAAATACGATTATTAATTTATTAAAATTAAAACAAAAAATAATATAAAGAAATTTAATTAAAATTAAAAAAAGCTTTACAAAGAAAATAAAATGAAATATTATATAAACTTTTTAACCAAATAATTATAATTGAAAAAAATGATAAATTATTTTATTTTATATTTTATAATAAATTTAAATTTGGCAGAATAAATTATATTAAAATAAATTATAATAATTTTTTATTGTATTTTTATATCAAAATTGATATTGGAAGAAAAAAATTATAATAAATTATAAACTTATTATTTGAATTAAAATTTATATTTTTAGTTTGGTAAAAAAATGTTAAATAATTAATAGCAAAAATGAAATAAAATTTTGATAAAGATATTTTTTTTTTTGGTAAAGATAAATTTTTATTTTTGATAAAGATAAAATTTAGTCTTTGATAGAAATAGAATTTGATATTTGATAAAGAGATTATTTGATTTTTGATAATGATAAAATTTGATTTTTTATAAAGATGTAATTGATTTTTGATAAAGATAAAATTTGAGTTTTGACAAAGATAAAATTTGATTTTTAATAAAGATAGAATTATTTTTTGATAAAGAAAAAAATTTGATTCTTGATAAAGATAAATTTTGACAAAGATTAAATTTGATTTTTGATAGAGATAAAATTTGATATTTAATAAAGATAAAATTTGATTTTTGATTCAATTATGCACAATTAGAATCTTATTGAAAACATATTCAAGTTGCACATGTCATTTTCAGTATCTGTAAATAGGTTGTAGATGAACACCACAATGAATACCGAATTAATTCTACCACTTAAAGATTAATCAAGTAATATAAGGACTGATATGGACACAAGGAAATAACAAGACCAGTCCAAAAAATATTTATACTATCAAATATTAGGACATACAAAAAGAACATGTCCTAACATTGCTGAAACGTCCACTTCTCGTCGTTGATTATATTTCATTTTACTCAAAGTATTTCATATACCATTAACTAAACTATTTAGTGAATATATATATATATATATATATATATATATATATATATATATATATATTTTTTTTTTTTTTTTTTCTTTATATTCAACATGCATCATTTCAATAATTAAAAATTATTAACTAATAAACATAACATTTAAAAACAATTCACAAATAAATTAAATTTTATTTAAATTTTTAAACCATTTAATTATATTTATTTATAAAACATACCCCAACAATTTTATTTGATTTTGCTATTAATTATTCATATATATATTTTTAACAAATGAAAAATACAAATTTTAATTCAAATAAAAATTTTATAATTTATTATAATTTTTTCTTCCAATATCAATTTTAATATAAAAATACAATTATAAAATTGTTATAATAAAATACAATCACTAAATCACAAAAAATAAAATAAAAAAATCGTAATTGATGTATTAAATGTACGAAAAATAAAAAAGGAAAAAGAAAAAAAAATTATTGTCTCAGTGACAAAAAAAAAGAAAATAAATAAATGTTATTTCAAAAATTAAAGAAAAAAATATTTATTAAGAAAAATAAAATATAAAAAAATATTAGTAGGATAAAAAAGTCATAAATAAACTTCATTCGTTATTCAATTTTCAACCAAGAAAACATAAAAAAAAATGGACAAAAAATTGAAAATCGACCCATTTTGTTCGGCCCAATAATTTATTATTTGCCGCTTCCTATTTATGTATACATTCCACTGTTTTTTAAGTGCCTAGGCCTATTTAGCTCGGCCAACAAGTTTGTCTTTTAACACCCGTTTAATATATGTATCGATTTTTCTAAAAAAAAAATACATGTCAACTATATGTCTATGTTTACGTTCTATAGCTCCCTCTCATGTCAATCCAGTAAAGCTAAACTTATGTCAACTTACGAGCATAAGGACATGTCAACTTATGTTTAACTTATGTTTAATGTCATATTCAGTAAGATATGATTGCAAACACAAAAACTCTTTTGCATTATCAGTTTAAATGCTTTGAATTTTTAAGCCAGTTTAATTTTTAGATAACATTTTGATTTTCTTTTGAAAGCAGCCAGGACTTAATATTTATGATGCAAGAGATAATACCAGGTAAGACTTTTTGAAAGGGGCAAAAACTTTTGCACCCCATCAATTTTGGCACCCACCCATCACATAAGCGAAAATACAAAAATGCTCTCATTATTAATTTCTGAAAAATATTTTTTAAAAGATTTTTGGAAAGTATCTTTTGAAACATAAACATAAATTTATGTTCTACAAAATACTTTTTTGAAAATACATTTCGAAAAACTTTTTCCAAAATGAAAATTTTATGTTCCGAGAAATACTTTTCGAAAACATATTTTAAAAAACTATTTTCAAAATATAAATTTATATTTCAAAAAATACTTTTCGAAACTTATTTTTATTTATTTAAGGGGTGCAGGAAGTTTTCGCCTTTGAAAAGTAGGATTCACACGTACGTTTGGTGATGAACTAAGAATTCCTTTTACAAAAGAAAAAAACTAAATTATTTTTACATTGGCAAAAATTTGGCAATTTACAAATGAGGAAGAATAGACAAAGTGGTAAGATAGAAGTGCAAAATGTGAAGTCATAGGAATGAATTCACATTTTGGCATAATGTTGAATCCTATACAAGAACAAGATGATCACCGTCTCTTATAACATCTATGTCATCAATTTGAGCTCCTTCTATGGTCAATATTTTGGTGGGAGAGCAATCAAACTTTTTAGCACCAAGACGAAGCAATTCCTCAAGAGAATCTGGCAAAAACAGAAGCTTCTTCGCACCTTCACCTTTCTCTGGACAACTAAGTGTTATTCTGGCTCCCACTTCCTCTTTAATAGTTTGACCCATTTGAGATGCACTTGTTGAATCTTTTCTACCTGAAAATAAAATCAAAACTCAAATTCACTGTTCTCAAAAGCAAAACTAAATTATCTTTAAATAAGAAGATTTTAGGTCGGCTTTTTTTGTACTTATTTTCTTAAAATGGAATGCAAAAATAGGGTTTATATAGTATTTTTACTAATACCAATTTTTTTTTTCTTTTCAAAATAACTTTTGTCTCTTTACTTCTATTCTATTTTCTTTCCTCCTTATAATTCAAATGTCTTTCATACCACATAACACCACTCATCGTATGAATGCTAGCAATTGCTAAATTTGTTGCAAATACAAAGACTATGTTTAACAAAATTAGCACAAAAACTATGTACAAAATGAAAAACTAGTAACTGAAAATTGTTAAACTAGTTTATTATATTATAAGCGTACCGTACAATTATTACAATTATTCGTTAAAGTACTTTATAAATATAAAATATAGAAACATACATATTAATTTTAAATTTTTATAGATTTTTTTTTCTATAAATCAATCGTTTTAATCGCATATTGTACTTTTAATTGATATATTTTTAATATTATATATCCAATTATTTATCTTAGATTATATTTTGGAATACTTTTCAATCAAATTCAAAATAGAGTAAAAAATCATGTTTAAGGCACTTTCATGATGTTAATACAATAGTTGAAAAGTGTAATATAAAAAAAATATCATCTATCAATACCAATATTTTGAAATTTAATGTCAAAATAATAAAATAAATATTAAACATAAAAAATTAATTATTATCTACCATTATGAATATTTTATGTGATAAAAAGTAAAAATATAAGAAAGAAAATAATTTCTTTATCCTATTAGTTCAACAGGAATAAATCACATATATAATAATAATAATAAAATAACTTATATAGAAAACATTGAAAGAAAAATTAATAAGTAATTAAGGATAAAAGGAAATAAATATATAAAAATATATAAGTTAGAGTTTTGAAAAAAAAAACCTTTACTTTATGAGTGTCAAAAAGACTATATTTGAAGAAGGTAGGGTTTTTTTTTTTTTTTAAACATTATAATCAACTAATATGGTTGCACAAGCTTTTAAGTTAATAAAACAAGTGAGAAGTTAGCTTAAAATAGTTTGCCAAACATAACTAAAATTGTGCTAATTTTATCGAACCGCATTCTGAATTTTTAAGCTTTCAATAAATTTGAGTTTATGTAAACATATTACTAAATAAAATATATTATTTTATTAGAATACCTCATATAATGGTGTATTTATCTATTTCAAGCTATTATTTGAGCTCATGCTCTTAAAAAAAGTGATAATTCTTCAGTTCAACCAGTTAAAAGTTACGTGATGCATGTTTGAAGAAGAAAGTTGTTTAACTTAGCCTAAAATTATTGTAATTATGCATGTACTTAAAGATGATTGGTGCAGTTTTCTTAATTGCAGATTTTTAGTGAAGCTGAGTTAGAAAAGTATGAAAGAATTTAAATGATGTTTACCATAATTTGCAGATGACATGATTCCAAAAAAGGAATTGTGGAAAGGGCTGACCCTTCTTCTTTGATGATTATCAAGCCATGTGAGTTCTTTATTAGGTGGTTTGTTGGGTTGGGGAATGGCTGGTATTGTAGGTTCACTTTGACACCTACCAACAAAGGATGAAATTTGAGGAATACCATTTGTTTTATTGTTGTGTCCAATTTTCTTAAATATGTTTAGTATTTCTTCATGACATTGATGTTCTGCTAAAGATCTTGCAGTTAAGCCAATGCTATCTTGTGTATCAATGTCTGCTCCTAGCTCTATAAGGTACTTCACTATCTCAGCATTTCCCTCACACACTGCAGCATGGAGAAGTGTGGTCATTTTACTACTACTTTGTGTCACATCCCTACCACGTTCAATAATTTCCTTCAGAATTTCTATGTTGTTTTTCTCAATAGCCAATCTTGCATAATCAACTACATCATCAGATGATATTTCTGCACCATTTTCTACAAGAATTTTCATCACAGTTTCATGTCCACCCTTAATTGCTTCCCATAGTGGCGAATGTCCTTCCATGTCTGCATAAATAGAGAGTAGTTAAAGGTTGCACCAACTAATAGGTTCAAGTACCAATACCAACATGCATATATAATGTGAAAAAAAAAAAAATTGTTACTCATAAACCAAAAGGTGTGACAGATGAAATGATAATTTAGCTTTGAATTTTTGTTCCAAAAAAGATTAATGGGACAGATGAGAAGTATTAGAAGTGGACTTTAAGTCTAACTCAGTCTTACAAAACTAGCCAGCTTGTAAAATGAGGTTTGCAGTCTTATAAACTATTAAAAGGTCTTTTCTCTAGTTGACGTGGAATCTCTAATAAAAGTATTGTCATTTGATGATTTATATCCAAAGTTGGCATTCATGTGTTGGAAGGTGTGGACAAAAAGCATGGATGATTTGAAAGCTAAAACCTTTTATTTAGTGGTAATTGAGTTTCCAAAAAGTGTGTACCTTTGATGTTGGGATTTGCTCCATGTTCTACAAGCACAAGTACACAATGTTCATTGCCTTTGCAAGCTGCAATATGCTGTTACATGTGAAAGTAAAGTTTTAAGAGTCCAATATATAGTAGGTTTAAACATATGTGTATGTGTTCACACTAGAGGAAATCATATTTGCTAACCAATGCTGTCTTTCCATTGTTATCTGCTTCAATAGGATCTGAACCCTTCTTTAACAATTGATTCAACAAAATATCATCACCTCTACTTGCTGCAAACAATAAACTAACTGGCAAATCCATTTTGCCCCTAGCCAACATTGCTTCTGCCTCTGCCAAAATTTCATTCATCAGTGGATTCCCTACTTCATGCAAATGCTGCACCAAGGATTAGAACATGTCAAAATAACATTGAGAATCTCCTACATAGGAAGCAATTATTTGCTAGCAGGCTCCTAAACATGATTTGTGATTCTAATCACATTTATAAAATTTCACTTCAACACATATATAGGAACTATGTTCAAGTCATGCAAACAAATTGCACATTATATTATAAAGTACTGCATCAACAAAATATTTTCTAGAATTTGTTCTTCTTCTAAATTTATATTCTCTTATGATCTTTTAAGATGCATATATATGGAATCTCCACAAATAAATATGTCAAGTAACCAACTATTGAAAGGCCAACAAAAAAATCAAAATTTGTTTAAGTAAATCAATACACACACAAAACTAAACAATACTCAGTAGTGTAATTTATAGAAATAAAAAGAAATCTTTCATGAAAGATCCAAAAGTTTTACATACTTGAAGAAAATTGTTTATGATCATTGTTCCATCTCCAACATTTGAATGAGTAAGATTTAGAAATATGGTCCGATTCAAACGTAAGATCTGGCTCAATCGCTTGGTCCGGACTGTGAATAATTGTGGCTTATAACATAAGACTCCTATTTCACCAACTACATCTCCTGGTCTTACTTCTCCAACAATCTGGTATAATTGGATACATGTTTTGTTAGTCATAGAATCAAGTCTTTTCATGAAAGAAAGCAGTTAAAATAAACAAACTTACCTGTTCTAGTCCATTCTTTTGAGTGATAAGATCCTGTTAGTAACCAGAAGATGAAATTTAGCTTGCATGTTTCTCTTTGAAATAAGTTATTAAATAGATAATGGACACGCAAGAAATCACCTATTCAATGTACATTAAAAGGTTAGTCATGAAATAATGTCTCAATTTCACTTTTGATTTCTTAGATTTGATTGCAATAATATTGCTCTGCTTTGTGTTTCTTTGGTTGGTTTTACTCAGATCTTATAAATTTGGAAATCTCAAACGATGTTAAACTTATTGTCAAATCTTATAAATTTGAAAGACATAGTTATTCTAAATACCACTCAAAAGCTTGTGTGTGTGTGTGTGCATGTAGAACACAATACAATAAATTATAACATAACAAAGTAGATAAAAAAAAGGGCAACACAGCATCTTACAGCAGCTCCTGTAATGAATATATAGAAGTCTGTTGGTGCTTCATTTTGCAAAATCACATCTTCCTTTGGAGGAAAATACTCAGCCTTCATCTCTGTGACCTTCAAATTTAAGCATAGTCAAATAAAACGATCTGTTTATTAAAAGTAGAAAGAACAACTACAATCAGATATGCAGACAATTATTCCATGATCCTTTTATTCAACATTATTAGTCTCTCTTATTACAAAAATTCTTAATCCCTGATTCTAAACCAAAGGTCATATATTTCACATTATTTTTCACCCATATTTTAAGTTTTTTTTAACAGAAAATCGGTGTAACACCCTCAAATTTTTGTCATTCTAAATATTTGTGTTTCACCAATTGAAGTAACATAATGCAGCAAAATATGAGAAACACAAAATATTACCAGTTGAAAAAGTAGGTCATTTGACACTCCATGGAACAAGTACACTTTGTCAATAATTGAAAAAAATAGGTAGTGTGAGATGCTAGACTGAATGGCTTTTGGAAGGGAATCAATGATCTCTTGTTGTTGTAGTCCTTCTAAATCAGTTCTATACCTCATAAGCAAATGAGCATATATTTGTTCTTGCAAACGAGCAGGCAAGCGATTCCTATGAGCAAAATTTGAAGCAGATTGAACAGTGTCTCTCTGTTATGCCATGAAAGCAAACATTTTCAATTAAAACTATATAATTACCGAACCTCCTGAAAATGAAAACAAAAGAAATATAGTTTGCATAATGTTTTGAGACTCAGAATTCTCTTCCTTTTTCTTTCCTATAACAAAACTCTATTAGCAAAGTTTTATACTGTGGTCACAATTTTATCCTAGTACTTGATATTGTAGGAGATTGCAGACAAATATGTGGTCCCAATTGTAATCATATTGTATTCATAAAAACATCAAAAACCTTTATATAACCTAATTCATGACCACTAATAATTTCTTAAAACCTTGCTTAAAAGGATTAACTATAAAGAAGGGATGGTGAATGACAAGATACACTTACATATCTCTTAGTTCTATCAGTCCAGTGGACAACCATGTTGGTCATGTTGCCTATCAAGTATGAGGTGAGTCCAAGATTAAACAGCATATACAGAATGGTAAATATCATTTCTTTTGTATTTATAGGATGTAGATCTCCATAACCAACTGATACAAGGGTGGATATGGACCAATATACAGCTACAACATATTTTCCCCATAAATCTTGGTCGATGGCCTTAGGAACAAGTCCAAGCCATGTAAGTTGTGGATCATCTCGTGCAGCAAGAAAAAAGAAAAAGCATGCACAAGCATGCACTGCGAATAGAGTAACCTACAATGGCATAACATCATAAGATAGGTTGTTTTGTCATATGGTCAAAACCTCTACCAAGAAACTGACTGCAGTATAAGTAAGTACTTACACATGTAAGCTTGCAGCAACGCACCCAAAAGTAGCTATAATTTCGGTCCTTTTCCAATCTGACACATTAAGGTATAATGTAAGAAAAATTAAGCAAACTTTGGACCAATTTTCATGACACGTTATAATTTCTTGTCCATCTCTTTCATTTTATATATCACGTATTCTACTATAATTAACTTCACAGTTTAACTCATTTACAAGGGTATATAAGAGGTGTAAACCTTAAATACGAGTTTAAATTTTTCAATACATAAAGTTTTTATATGGTCTTTGCATGCATACTTGTTGTAGCATTGATCACATCTATTCACAGTTTTTCTTATTACACTATTTAAGAGTAGAATCACAATGTAAAACAGTGCTTTAGAAGAATGTGAAATACTCATTCTCCCATACATAAAAGAGGCTTTTCAATGTGTGTCGAAAAATATAATGTGAAATAATGAAAATTTATCTTATATAATAGTTGAGAAGGAAAAGTTTGAGTTATGGCATTACCTTGCAAACATGGCACTAACTCGATGGAGACGCCAAAGTCGGAGAATATTTAAGTAACTATAGAACTGAAGAGGAGGTGGCAACATACTACGAACAACTTCATATGGAACGCAAGCAATGACATCCAAAATCAACCAAGACTTAGCATATCTCAAAGCAATGAGCTTGTGATCATCAACTAATAGATAAGTAGACTTATCAAGGTAAGCAACGAAGAAGGTGAGCACAATGTCAAAGGCGAAAAACCCGTTTACAGCATTGTCGATTATAGCTAGTGCACCCTTTGATTTTTCAAGGAAACCAAATTCAAATGGACATATCCAAGCTGTGTAGAAGACCAATATTAGCAGAAACTTGGTCCATATTCTGCAATATATGTTAACATCACACACATATATATATATTTGTAAACAGTACCATCATATGTACATGTAAACCATTTCTCTCCCTTAACATTCAGTCATTAGATTTTCACCATCTCATGCTTCATCATTTATAACTGTTTGACCTTATCTAACTATTACAAAGACGTCAAATTTTTTATCTAAAATCAACTCAAACGAAGGCAAATGTTTCTGAGAAGAAAAAGTACTTGTCAAACATGGACTAAAATATGCGCAGTAATTTGTTTCTGTTTCTGGTGTACAATGACAAAAAGGTTTTAACCCAAGTTTCTATAAATTATTTTGGACTTTAAAGAGTTAAAAATGCAGTGTGAATGAGACAATGTTAAAATATTGTCTTTACCATTAACATTGCGTTTGTTTGTTGGTTTTGAACCCTTTGAAGATAGCTAGCTACAAAGTGTTGCTTGTAACAAAACCATGCTTTGGAATGCTTGCAAAATGAATGAAATGGACATGCAAACGTGCAGAAAATCTTAATTACCTGTAACGACGATTATATGGAGAGATGATACGACGATCAAGAGTTGGTTTGCGACTACCGTTATTGAGGGCAGAGGCACCGAGAGAAGGAAGAAGAACACCTGTGAGACTGTATTGGCTGCCATCTTCTCTTGCCTCAAGCTCTCCCTCATTGGCAATATCATCACCGTTCTCTTCATCATCACGACCACACAGTCCAAACATCTTCTTCGTCTTCCTTCTTCGGCTTGATGACATCGTTTTCTTCTGTCACACTTTTGTTAGAAAAAAAGGAGAGACACCATGTGTCTCTCCTCTTCTCTACAAATAGGAATTGCTAATAATTCATCTTCTCTTATCCCTTCCTCTTCTTCCCCTCCTGCTCTTGTTTTTGTTGATTGGCGTAGGTTAATGATGCCATTTTTTACTCTGTGGCATCAATGAATCAATCATAAACTAACATTATAAGTGTTTGTTTTATACGATGAATATATATAGAATATCTATGTGTCATAATGTGTGTGTGTGTGTGTATATATATATATATATATATATATGTATGTATGTATACCTACCCTTTTGTGTTTGAAGGATCCAAAAGCTATTTTCTTGTTTGGAGGTTGGTTGCTATTATTAGAAATGCATGTTTCGTAAGGTATCTTTCTGATTAGCCAACATCTGACATGTTTGCATGCTCGTTTGTTGGTTGTGTTACCACTTGGCAGTGCCTTCAACACTGATATAGATTCATGCATGAAGCTATATTTTTGTTAAAATCTTGATTCTTTTGGGATATCTTAACATGCAACTCCAACTACCAACTACACCTAGAAGGGGACCAAATTATAGGAAGAAATTTATTTTGTACAAGGAAAATAAACAGTGTTGATATCAGTTTCCTATGCTATGTTATTTTCTGTGTTAAAATTTGTAGAATATTTTAAACGAATTCACATTTTTAAAAAATAGTTAATTTAGTTATTGACATTTTAAATTTTTAATAATTTGTATTTTTTTATCTTTAATATTTTTTAATTTAATCATATATAGTCTTCTACTTACTTGTTTCACACCTAATTAATTAATTAATTAATTAATGTTTGAAAAGTGAATAATGAGTACGTCATTTATGGGTATCCATTATTTTAAATGAAAAAGGGAAATCATCTTATTAATATTCAGATTTTATTATTTTTTATTAAAAATTTACTAATTCATTAATAATTTAAATAATATATACATATATATAATGTAATATATAATTAGAAATGGTCTTATAAAAGGGCTGGACAATTTTCTAAAACAGGTCTTATAAATAGGATACAAATAATATAACTTTTTACAAAATATCTATTAATCATATTATAAAAATCTACTTATTCAAAATGATGAATTATGTTTTTTTTTTTTATATTATACAACCAAGAGATATCGAAGCTTTTAACTTTTTGAAAAGTGAGAAGAATAAATAATATTGTATTTTGTTCATTCTTCTGGAATGAAAATTTCCGCAAATTGCCTACAACTTTATATATTGTTGGTTTGCTTTTGCAAAATAATTTTTGGAATCATACAAAAACTAATGATAGAAAGAAAGGATACACTACAAGAAAACTAAAACTAGTTACTATTACTCATTTAACACAATTGAAAAAAAAAAGGTTGATATTAAGTTGTGATTAGTGTCAATTTTATTTTTTTTTTGCCAAGAAATCAACTTGTTAACAATGGCAATTGTTATATTTACATGAGCTTTACGAAAAAAAAAAACATTACTAAAATGAGTTATAGGCTCACGTCAAGTGAGACACTATATAATAAATATTAATAATATTTTCTTATGATATTACAGTTTAAGATGATTTAAAATAGACATAATTTAAATATTTATTTAAAAGTAATATTAGTATAGTCATGCTAATGTGACAAATTTCTTAAACTGGTATAATTTTTTTTTTAAATTCTTGAAATGGTGCATTTTTTATTTATTTTCGGATATGGGTAAATCGTGGGCATGATCATTGTAAAGAAATCTCCTGGTCCTATTTCAGGATTTAATATAAGATTAAATGAAAATGAAATCCTGAAAATAGGATACAATTTTAATTTACTATATGAAATTATGTAGCCAAATTTTCAATTAATGAGTTAAATTAATACAGTGGGAATACTGTAAGATCTTAAAGTGGTTAATATTCTTCACCCATTCCTCTTCTATTTTGTTTGGCACATGTGATGCATTGCTAATGTGCAACTAAATACACAGTTACAAAAGTGATTTTATTTATTGATAAAAATTATTGAAATTAAATTGAAACAAATGTGAAGTTAATTTGAAATTAAACAATAATGTGATATTAGTATGAGATATATATATTGAAGTAAATTAAAAGTAAGTTTGATTTTGAAAAGAAAAATTAAATTAAATTAAAATTTAGTAATAAAATATATTTAGCAAAATTAAGTTTAAGTTTAATATTTGAATTTAGTTACTAATATAAAAATAATTTAAAATAAAATTAAGATTTAGCAATAAATTTAGAATGAAAAATTTGAAAATATTATATAATTTTTTAAATAAATTTATTGTTAGTTTTTAAATTATATTTATTACTAACTAAATCTATTTCATATATTAATAACTAAATTCATAACATGTAACTTTTCTTTTTAGTAATTACTTTTCTATTCAAATTAAATTAAATTTGTTTGCATTTATTTTAGTTACACATTAGCAACAGATCAGATCACAGGTGTCAAACAAAACAGAAGAAAAATGAGTGAAGAATATTAACCCTACTAAAATAGTACAATATTTTCACTATATTAATTAACTCATTAATTGAAATATTAGATTCACAATTAGACATCTAATAAATTAAATTAAGATTGTGTCCTCTTTTCACAATTTCATTTAAATTTATATTAAATAGTGAAATAAGGCAGATTTCTTTACAATGATATCGTGTCTCCTATGTATCATTTACCTATATTCGAAAATAAATAAAAAAATACACCATTTCAGGAATTTAAAAAAAAAATTACACCACCTACTAATGCCATACAATATATAAAAAATAAATAAATACAATATTAGTCTATCTGAAAATGTTAATATTAAATTAATATAATAAAATAGTGTCTATTCAATTGACGCTTTAAAATAAAAAAGAATAACAATTATTTGACTCTAGAGACGGTCTAGCCAATATTATCTCGAGGGAATAAAAAGATTGATGTTTTATCATCTATTTTTGCATATTTTACAACACACTACACACATTTTACAACACATTACACTACAATGACAAATATAAATCTAAATTTTATTTAATTCCAAACCAATTGGAATTGGAAACGAGAAATCGTACATATAGTAAGATACATGTAATTGTAGCTGAAATTATAATTTGAAATAGAAATCCAATTTTTGTGGCACCATCTATTAATGAAATTTAATTCGAAATGGAAATAAAATTACAATTGCAAATTAATTTCAAATCCAAATCTAAATTCAAATTCAATTTCAATTGTAATTGTAAATATAATGTTAATGTAACAAGTGCATATTTAGCCCAATTCCAAATAAAAACTCAAATTCAATGATAGCACCTACTAATCAAGTGGATTAAAAAGGAAAATATTATTTAAATAAAGAGATTATGAATTTGAAATGAAATTCCAATTTTAATATCAGAATTGTTATTTAACCTTTATGAGTTTAAATTTGAAATGGAAATCTAATCTTAACTGGAAGTGTTTGTATGCTTAATAATTTCAATTTTAAAAGAAGCATTTACAAATTATGGTAATCAAGCAAAATAGTCTAGTAGAGTATATCATTGACATTCTATCGAGAAAAGTATGATGGTGTGAAAAAAATTACTCAAAATTGGAATAAAGAATGTAAGAAACTTGAAGATAAATATTACAAGATGTAAGATGTGAGGGAGAAAAGTGTTCCACTTAAAAGCTAGTTGAGTGTAATGTTTTACTTCAAGCTCAAAACTAATTAATTTTATTTTGGGATAATTTTTCTTTGAACTTTTGGATATCTCAATAATTCAAAAATTCTTCATGCTTGTTCTTCAATGGAACTAGGTTTACTTCAATGACAAAAATTTGTGCATAGGAGACACTATTATTGTAAAGAAATCTTCTGACCCTATTCCAGGATTTAATATAAGATTAAATGAAAATAGGACACAATTTTAATTTACTATATGAAATCATGTAGCCAAATTTTCAATTAATGAGTTAAATTAATATAATGAGAATACTGTAGGATCTTAAGGTGGTTAATATTCTTCACCCATTCCTCTTCTATTTTGTTTGGCACATGTGATGCATTGCTAATGTACAACTAAAATAAATACAGAATTACAAAAGTGGTTTTATTTATTGATAAAAATGATTGAAATTAAATTGAAACAAATGTGAAATTAATTTGAAATTAAACAATAATGTGATATTAGTATGAGATTTATATATTGAACTAAATTAAAAGTAAGTTTGATTTGAAAAGAAAAATTAAATTAAATTAAAATTTAGTAATAAAATATATTTATCAAAATTAAGTTTAAGTTTAATATTTGAATTTAGTTACTAATACAAAAAAAAATTTAAAACAAAATTAATATTTAGCAATAAATTTAGAATGAAAAATTTGAAAATATTATATAATTTTTTAAATAAATTTATTGTTAGTTTTTAAATTATATTTATTACTAACTAAATCTATTTCATATATTAATAACTAAATTCATAACATGTAACTTTTCTTTTTGGTAATCACTCTTCTATTCAAATTAAATTAAATTTGTTTGTATTTATTTTAGTTACACATTAGCAATAAATCACAGGTGTCAAACAAAACAGAAGAGAAATAAGTGGAGAATATTAACCCTACTAAAATAATACAATACTCTCACTATATTAATTAACTCATTAATTGAAATATTAGATGCACAATTAGACATTAAATTAAGATTGTGTCCTCTTTTCACAATTTCATTTAAATTTATATTAAATTGTGAAATAAGGTCACCATTTCTTTACAATGATATAGTGTCTCCTATGTATCATCTACCCATATCTGGAAATAAATTAAAAAAATGCACCATTTTAAGAATTTAAAAAAAAAATTACACCAGTTTGATAAATTTACCTACTAATGTCATACAATATATAAAAAATAAATAAATACAATATTAGTCTATCTGAAAATGTTAATATTAAATTGATATAATAAAATAGTGTCTATTTAATTGACGCTTTAAAGTAAAAAAGAATAACAATTATTTGACTCTAGAGACGGTCTAGCCAATATTATCTCGAGGGAATAAAAAGATTGATGTTCTATCATCTATTTTTGCATATTTTACAACACACTACACACATTTTACAACACATTACACTACAATGACAAATATAAATCTAAATTTTATTTAATTCCAAACCAATTACAATTGGAAACGAGAAACGTACACATAGTAACATGTAATTGTAGCTGAAATTATAATTTGAAATAGAAATCCAATTTTTGTGGCACCATCTATTAATGAAATTTAATTTGAAATGGAAATAAAATTACAACTGCAAATTAATTTCAAATCCAAATCTAAATTCAAATTCAATTTCAATTGTAATTGTAAATATAATGTTAATGTAACAAGTGCATATTTAGCCCATGAATTTGAAATGAGATTCCAATTTTAATATCAGAATTGTTGTTTGACCTTTATGAGTTTAAATTTGAAATGGAAATCTGATCTTAACTCGAAGTGTTTGTATACTTAATAATTTTAATTTTAAAGGAAACATTTACAAATTATGGTAATCAAGCAAAATAGTCTAGTAGAGTATATCATTGACATTCCATCGAAAAAAGTATGATGGTGTGAAAAAAATTACTCAAAATTGGAATAAAGAATGTAAGAAAATTGAAGATAAATATTACAAGATGTAAGATATGAGGGAGAAAAGTGTTCCACTTAAAAGCTACATAAGTTTGAACTAGTTGAGTATAATGTTCCACTTCGAGCTTAAGACCAATTAATTTTATTTTAGGATAATTTTTTTTTGAACTTTTGGGTATCTCAATAATTCAAAAAATTTTCATACTTGTTCTTCAATGGAACTAGGTTTGGTCCTTTTTACCCTAGGTTTACTTATCATTTTGTAGAAGTGTTCTAACTTGTGACTCATACACCTTTCTCATTTGTCATTCATCATGACATATCAAAGTCACTCTAGTCTATAAAAATAAATAACATTTAAATTAATTTTGATCATATGGAAGATAAAAGATAAACCGTAATTCATTAAGAAAATAATTAAAGTCACATTAATTAAGTTAGGTCTCCTTAGCCTCATAATGATGACAGAGATCCTATATTGTGACCTGATTACATGATTAATAACCTCAATAGCATGATGGTTAGGTATCCACTTACAAACAGACAAACCAAAAATATTAAACATTAAGTTTACATAATAAAATAATAATTAATAACAGTGTTGCAATCACAAAATACTTTGAAAAAACATTATAGTTTATCAAAGAAATATACAAAAAAATACTTAAAATAAAATGATCTCAAAACTAGAATTGGATCGAGAATTAATTACATGTAGAGAATGTGTTAGCATCTACAACATTCATCTTAAAATCATTACCTTAACTTAAATGTGAAAAACAATTATAGTCTTTAAAATGTTTATTTTTTCCAAAAATAAAACAAAAATATATATACAAAATAACAATTTTTTTTTATTTTTTATTTGAATATCATAAGAATTGACAATGTTCTTACATATTTTTATTAATAATGAAAAATGAGATATTACATAATTCTTTATTAAAATAAGATAGATATTGTTTATGTTGGTATTTTTTAATTTTTAAAATTTTGATATTTTGATATTTAATTCATGCTTATTACGATAGAGCACACAATTATACTTGATACCCTTGAAAAATAGTATAGACTAGGTGAATTTTATTTATAAAAAAACATTTTTAAATTTTTTTAAAATGAATTAATTATAAGATGATGTGTTTGATCCTATACATACTTAAACGTTTTTATTTTTATTAAATTTAAAATGACATATGCAGTCATACAAATACTTAAAAATTATTTAAATGTATTAATTCATTTATTAAATAAAAAATCTTAAATTAAACACAAAATATAGAATACCATGTGTGCTCATATTTATACCTGATTAATTAAGCATATTTATAAACGAAATTGGGCTAATAAGAAAAAAAAAATCATAAAATACGGTGCCCCTACTTGTAATACAATGCTGTGTGAACCAGAAATTGGTGGCCGATTGAGAAAAAAAAAAGAATTGGCAGATAAAAGTAAACATCAAAATCGGCCCAATTGGAGCATGAGTGCAAAAGAGGGTAAGAGAAATAAATAAATAAAACAGAAAATGGCAGTGAATGGTGACCTCACTTGTAATACAAATGATACAAATGGAACAATAGTAAACTCTCTCATTCACACCAAACATACAGCACTACTTAACACTACAATTCATCCACTACAATATTTTTTTAATGTACGTTGAATCAATATAGCAGCACTTAATAAAAATATTATTTAGACTTTGTCTGAATTTGAAAATGAATTTGAAGAGTAAAAAATGATAAATTTAAGGTGAGGTATGCTTAATAAAAAAAGTAAGGCTATTTAGATTAAAAGAAAGATAATAAAAAATAAAGAAAATGGAAGGAGAATTTATAAAAATTGTGAGTGGTGTGATAAATATGATTGATAATTTTTTTAATAAAATTGTATAATTATAATTTTACTTTTATCGTTAAAAATAATTTAAAATAAAATATAATTAATTTGTTAGGTAGGATTGATTAAATTTTATTTTAAATTGATGAAAATATAAAATTACAAATTTGTTTTTCGTCTAAATTAATTTATGATGAAATATGAATAATTTGTCAAATTTCATTGCTAATTTCTTTTTATTGAAATTAAAATATCAAAATTTTATCGTTGTGCTTAAAATTAATTTTAAATAAAATTTAATAAATTAAAATCTCAAAATTTGATAAATTATTTTTTTCATTATGATAATATAAAACAGATAAGTTAAATTGGGTTAAAATTATATTGTTTGATTTTCTTCTAATTGTTCAATTAATAAGACTACTAAAAAAATACATTTAGTTAATCATCCACCAAGTACATAATAATGGAAAGAGGATTTAGTGGGTTCAAGAAGACTTCATTGGACTTTTGAGTTATATTACTCCCAACCCAATGAAAAAAAACCTAGAACAAAGGGTGCGAGTCATGAAGGGTAGAGGAGCTGTCATTGCAATATACGACGACACTGTCAAATATGTCACCGCCAGATGCTACTGTAAGGGTGCGACAGTGAGAAGTGTCGCTCGTGAGATGTGTTGCAGCCTGCCTTCTCTGCCCACACAACCTTCATGCACATGCAAGTAAGGATAAAATCATATTTTTGTTTTTGTCACTTTGACTTTCCTCTCCTTTCGTCAATGGTGTGCGAGGATGAGTCTCTCATCTCCTCTCCCATTCACGCTTCCAAATCACTACAAATCAGTGGATGCAAACAAAATGCCCATTGGCAAGTAGAGAAAGCAATTATAGAAATTCATGATAGTGGTCCCACTTTATGTAATCTTTATGTAATTAACAATAAAAGACACTTAATGTAATCAACATAAAAAAGCCTAACAAATAAACATTACATATAAAAGCAACAATGTTTCCAACAAAGTTGAAATGTGACCATGATAAATAGGTCAACAATTACATGATAAATGGGTCAATGATTATGTACACTGAATAATACAATCATGTTTTCCTTTTCTATTTATTGTGTATGTTTTCTATAAAAATTGGGATTGCCTTATATATATATAAGCTTTTCCATCACAAGGATGTTGCAACAAACCATTATCCATTTATTTCCAAAATGTCATTTTATATCCCTTGCAAATTTTACATACGCGTATAGTCTTTGTAATATTGGTATGATTGACAAATAAAATATTCTCTTTAGTGAAACCTTTTTAAATCTTCCCTTTTGAACCTTAGGAGGTAAAAATTGAGGAAGATGACAAAATTTAAATTGAATTAAATCGATATCATCTTTGTAATTCAACATGCAACCAACTTCACAACACTTAATCTTTTGAGCCTTCAAACTAAGAGTTCGCAGCCTCGTAGTAGTTCTTAGGTATGCAATTATCTTTAGAGTTACATCAAGTAACATTTGTATGAAATAATCTAAGTATTTTTCAATAGCATGTAAATTGGTTCTACCATCTAAAAGCCTAATGATTATTGATAATCTTGACTCTAGGTTGTTCTATCATAAATGTGTTCATTTATAGATGCTAACATATCATCAAACCTTGAACTTTTACATTTGGTGACTATGTTCATACACACTCTCATTGTGGATATTGTCATAACAACTTGTTATATCAACTAATTGCATGTAAGTATCATACATCATTTTGGTTACTAATCCAAACTTATGAACAAAATTCGTGATACCATAACTACTGGATGCATAACCTAAGTTGTCATCATTTTACCCTTATTATTCATGATCAACCCATACCTTGTAATTGGGTTTAAAGTCATGTTGTAGCAACATCAAACATATATTTACAGTTGTTACTAAATGTGATTGTAGTTACTAAATCAAAAACTTTCATTCAATCAAAGGCAGTTGTAACTCAAGAAAAACCATATTGTTATAACTAAATTACAAGAGAGGAACTTATAATGCATCTTAGATCAATTGGGATCAAGACCTGTTGTAGTCTAAATACCCAGAACGAACAATTTGATCTAAGTATGGCAAACCACCAACCATTCATATGATATAATTAATGAAATACAAAAAAAAAAGACACAATATTACCACTTGTGTCTAAATTCTTTTCTTTAGACCTTACCAATGATGAGTCTTAAACAAACAACACACACAAATAATCTGCAAGGAATAGAAGAAAAACCGGAACACGGGCAACACACAAGATTTAACGTGGTTCGGTTTCCCTAATCCACGTGCAACAGGAAGAATTTTATTCACTTGTGATTGCTGCAGATTACAAATACAAGTTGTGTATTTATAGGGAGAAACTAGGGTTACTGTCTAATTGGGCCTAACTCAAATCAAGCCTCCACAAAGCCCAACAATCTCCCACTTGGAGGCTTGATAAACTTCAAACT
>Ga0209489_103509_pt1 | contig 30409 bp, 22 predicted proteins | sample SiratrowhiteBW_FD_187527 | JGI IMG/M metagenome (GOLD analysis project Ga0209489, IMG submission 187527) | Root nodule microbial communities of legume samples collected from California, USA - Siratro white BW (SPAdes) (version 2) | ecosystem: Host-associated > Plants > Roots > Nodule | place...
TTTTTCTTTTCAAAAGGTGGAGATTTGTTAGTTTTAGTTTTGAAGAAGAAAAATATCATGTGGCTAGTCCCACATCTAAGAGAGCAAGTGAGGGAGGAAGGTTGGAAGGCTATAAATAGACCCCTTCTCCTTCATTGTAATACACTCAAAATTCCCTCTTTCATTTAGACTTAGAGATATTTCTCTTGGTGGTCTACAAGTGAGGGTGTGAAAAATTATTGTATGGTGTAACAATTTCCATATAGTGAATATTTTTCTGTAGTGTTTTGTTCTAAGATTTCACCTCCATATTCAACAATCATTGTGTTACAATTACACCAAAAAATTATATTAAAAAATATAAAAAAATTATAATTCGAATTAAATAATCTGAAATAAATTTTTGTATAACAAAATATATAATCCAAAATACAAATTTTATATTTCAAATTACACCATTCGTACTAAAGATATTATATTTCAAATTATATATTTTAGAATATAATATATTACAAATTCATTTTCAAAAGGATATTTTTGAAAGTACAGGAAAACATGGGAGTGCTGTAAAGACTTTTCCAAAAAAAATCCACAAGAGAGAAGAATGCCCATCTTGGAAATGTAAAGAAATTGAAACTCATAATTGCTCGACCAAGTTTGCCGACACATCTATGGGTGTTTGTGCATGTGTCCTCTTCCCAAAGATCAGAATAATTCACTATCCTTTGCTTGAACGTTCCGAGCAAAGGAACGATTATTTCATGTTTTCTAAATTATAATAAGCAGAATATAAGTTTATTATTAAAATATTTATTAACTAAAATAGTGAATACTGTTAAAGTAAGTGTATTTAAATACAACTTACTTAACTTTTATAATGCATTATCAAACTAGAATCTGATAATTAACCAAATATTAGAGTTTGATATATTAAAGAGGTTTGCTGTTATTACTTTTTATTATCAACAATCATGAAATTTCAACTTCAACGAAATTTTATATTCAAACTTTTATAAGAATAAAGTAAAAAACCAAGACACCATTTCATAGTCAAAGAAATATTTAACAAATTCAACGGCTTCTTTTCATTTCCTGTGACATATCTTCCTATAAATTTATTTTACCCGAAAAGGAAAAAATAAAATGCAAAATGTATCTTGTTTTCACCATCAACTTTTTGGAAACACAACCTTTCCATGTTCTAAAAAAATGAGAAAAAAGAGAGCACTCAAATCGAAACGCAACGTTTCTTACTTTCTTCTTAAAAAGACTCAAAAGACAGTAGGACCACAATGCCGTTATCATCTATCATTAATGTTAACACTACTTAATGCCAAGCACAGTAACATTTAAAAATTATTTAAAAAATAGAAAAAAAAAATTTGTTAAAAGCTTCAAACCCAACTAAAGACATTGATAACAAAAAAAAAATAATGCACCAAATATAAAAAACATGTAAGAAAATTTGAAAGAGGAAGAGTAAATGCAAATACCTGGGCTGCAAAGAGGGAGACACAAACCAAACCCATCCATGAATGTAGGCTATAGAAATTTGCAACAATCCCATCCTTTCCCTGGAACCTTGTCCAAATCCCAAAGACCCCACAAGCTAAAGCCACCCCTTGGAGCCACAAATGCACCAATTTCTTCAACCCCCTTGACCCAGGCAACCACCTGTGCACCAAAATTGCTGCATAACAAACCACAAATAGCCACTCATAAATAACACTTTCTACTCCAAAACTAGCACAAGCTAAGCTAAGGTTAAGCAAAGGGTATATATATATATATACCTTCTCCACTTAAGAGAATGAAGCCAATGACCATGAGGAGAGGATGAAGAACCTACAAGTAGAGAAAAAGGAAGTTGGTTTAGGTAGGTAAGTAGGTTTTTTTGAAGAGGAAGAAAGAAGAGGTGTGTACAGAATAGAGGAGGTCTTGTTGGGAGAGTGAGGGAGTGAGGAAGCTAGATTTATAAGCAAGGGCCCAGATGAGGACAAGGAGTGCCACTGCAAGGCCTGCAACTCTTGCAAAGAAGAGGAGAGTAAGGAGTGAAGGAGAATACACAGTGCCCATAACAAGTCACTCTCACACTCGCCTCTGCCGACAAAACACCTTTTTATGATCGAAAAAGTTAACTTCCGTGAACTGGGTATCTCCACACTTTTTTTCTTCCAACAGAATTCTAAAAGTTTTTGCCAAAACCCGAATCTTTGCCCAATCGCCTTCGGCGTGTTTCTTTCTACACATCCACAAGTTATTTCTGCACCTCCGTATTTTTTAATTTTTTCGCGGAAATTACTGAAATAGCCTTTGGGAATTAATGAGGGTTAGTGATGGGTAAAAATGAAGACCGTTGGGACTGTTAAATAATACAAACACCGCGTAATTTGACGAATTAGATATCGACTGAGAATCACTGTATCCGATATGTAATATACAAAATTCTGACAAAAAAAATCGCATGCGTAATTACGTGTTTTAATTGCGATATGTAATTTACTATACAAATATAATAATAGTCTAAAATTCTGACAAAAAATCACATGGGTAAGTAAGTTTTTTAATTAAATTTAAATTTTCAACCGATCACAAAATATTTATGTACAATTTTAGTTGGATTAAAATTATTATCTAATTTAAGATTATTTTATATGATTTTATTTAATTTTTTTATAAAATTTATTAAAAGTAAATTTATAATTAACGGACTATTTCAGAATAAATTAGATGATGTTACATTTTTTTTCAAATAAAATTTGTTTATAATGTAGAATGAGAAAATAAATAAAATATAAAAAAGTAAAATACTAGTAAAATTTGATAAAATCTCAACATTTATTTTTGTTCTTAATAAGATCTAGATATGAACTTTCTCGATATAATTTGAATTAGACTTAACTTGAGTCTAAAGTATATGTGATTCAAGCTTTAAGATTTTAAGATAAAGGAGGTCCACCTACAAAGGTTTTAGAATCTTCAGAGACATCAATGGTGGGTGGTTTAGGATGGCTTAAAAGCTTACATGATCTTAAAATAAATGTGAAGTTAATTTGAATCAAAAAATAGTTACCTGCTATGAAGAAAAGTTACATGTTATGAAGAAAATGTATGTAAAAGGTAGTTAAACAAAAAAGATGTTTTTTATATAGTGAAATTTAAATTATTTGAACTGCATAGTTTTTAAAACTTATTTAGATTCTTTTCCTTATTAAAACTACTTCTGCTCTTTTTTTATATAAAAACAAAATTTGCTGTAATTTTATAAAAAATTCCCAAACTATTTCCACTCTTTTTTTTTTCTTTTATAAAAAATCTCAAACTTATTTAGATTTTTTTTCCTTTTTAAAACTACTTCTGCTCGCTCTTTTTTCTTTTATAAAAATAACCACAGCTATAATTTAAAAAAAATAGTAAACATCAATGATATCATTCCTCAAGCAAAATATATATTAAAATAGTTTCCTAAACCAATTTAAAAGTAGAATATACAAATTACCTCAAAGTGCATAAATAATTGATTATATATTTATTTATAATTAATTTTTGTCATTAATAAATACTAAACAGAACTATTGATCATTTTATTATAAAGAAACTCAAAATATTATATATTTTTTAAATAATTTTTTTGAAATGGAATGTTAAAATAAAAATTTTATTTTACATTATGTCAACATCCGATTTTATCTAGGTAAATATAATTTTAAAAAATAAAATAAATAAAAAAAGAAAATAAATAAAAAAATAAAATAAAGAAAATAAAATGTGTCTATAATTAAAAAATAATAATCAAAATAAAAGTGAAGAAAAAATATTAATATAAAAAATATACTTGATTAGTTTAGGTTTTTTCTGATTAAAAAAAGAGGTTTAATTTATCCCAATAGTTTTAGATAATAAAAATAATAATAAATAATTAAAAAAGAAAAAAATGAAAATATAAATAATATAAATAATAAATAATAAATAATAATAATTAAATAATTAAAAAACGAAAGATAAAACGAATATATTAAAAAACAAAATATAAAAAATAAAATAAAATAATAATAAATAAAGAAAAAATGAAAAACAAGAAAATGAGATTATTTTCAAGTATTTTTTTTTTAAATTTTGTCTTGTACTCTATTCTCATGATGTATCATGCACTTCAATATGCATTCACTTCGTAACACCAAAATTAAATGAAATATAGCCACACTTAACCTCCACAACGTTTTCGTCATGCACCTTGCTGTCATACTCTTTCACAACGCCACCTGCACCATGACGCCATGCACCTCCCTGCACACCCATCGGAAACCACCAAACCTCACACCCTGCAACTCCATTACACCCCGTAAGCATGCAAAACCATATCCTCTCTCACCTACATTGGGCACACCTGTTACTACCATGCACCTCCCACCGACACCATGCAACTACCGCCATACGCCTCCACCATCCTACCATCATGCACCTCTACAACACCATACCTCCACAACACCCTTAACCTACAAACGCACCTTCCATGCTGCTACCATGCTCCTCACAAACCACGCCAAGTCAACAAAACTAGTCCCACATTTTCCTCACGCCACCACCTCCACGCACCACATTGCCATCTTCCTGCACCACGCTGCCATCTCCATGGCTTTGTCTCATTCCCTCCACAACTACACAAACCGACTCTTTTCCCAATAGAGTCCTTATCTTCTCTAATGCGTATATAACCTTGTTGATTGGTATACGTAGAGCAAAGAAGCTTTCGCTAAAGCATGCAGGTGCGATGTGCCTATTTTCTTATATATTGGCTACAACACTTGTCACTGGTGTCATGTTATGGAGGTTGACTCTTTCGAAGACGCAACGGTTACCCAAGTTATTGAACCGTTGGTTTGTTAGCATTAAGGTGAATCAAGAAGAGTGTCCAGATGTTGATAAGGTATACATGATGGCTTTGGTTGGCCCTTGAGTGTGTTTCTTTCACCGGAATTGAAGCCCTTAATGGGTGAAACTTATGTCCCCCTGATGATAAATATGGGTGACTTGGATTTAAGATTATACTTAGAAAGCTGCTTATTGGACTAGCACCACGAAATGGGTTAGTAATACCATTATGGTGTCGTGGTTTTTGGAAATAGTAGAGATTTGGCTTTTGGTGCCAATGACGAAGAAGCCAAAAGTTTGGGGTATGCCCATTGGTGTTTCCATTGCCATCAATCATCAATGTTTTGTACCATTCACGTGCAAGTTTGCATGTGGCCCCACTTTCATTTACCTTTTGTCAATATTCCATCCACATTCACGTGCCACCCACTTTCATTTAACCATTGCCATAACTTATTTGAATAATGTTATTTTGACACCAACATTTTTTAACCCCCATTTGACACTGGGGTATTTTTATCCAATCAACGTACATGGCAAGGACAATTTCGTCAATTGAGGGAAACATAATGAAGAAGGGTAATTTCATCTTCTCCCTTCATCTTGAAATTGGTTTTGTTTAGGGAATACAAAACGATGCCGTGAAACTTTTCAAATTAGATCTGAGTGGAAAAGAAAAAGTGAGAGCTTGTGTTCTACTGCAAATAGAGAGTTACGGTTGCTTGTTTGACGACGAGAAGTTGAGGTTCTGCTTCTGTGACGTCGTCTGGGTACTTCTGCGAATCATTTTTGTAAGTAGTTATTATGTTTTTGTGCGTTGAGGTATGCTGTTGTGCCATTATGCAAAGTTTTGATTTTTAGGGCTTAGATGGACATTGTTGAAAGTGAAAACGTTTTATTGGTGAAAACAACTTCTGCTAATCGTTTTTGTAAGTTGTTATTGTGTTTTGTGTTGTTTCGTTGTGCAAAGTTTTGATTTTTAGGGTTTAGGTCGGCATTGTTGAAAGCAAAAACATTTTATTTGTGAAAACAACTAAATATTATTACACGAATAGTCATTTTTTAGTAATAGCCTGTGAACTGATAGGATTTGGAGGTTTGGAAGTTTAGGAAACACACTTTTCTATGGAAAAAACTCAAAAGTTGGATTAGGTGTATTTGATTAGTGATTAATAGGGTTTGGAAACACATGAACATATTTGACTTTTGTTGCCAAAACTTGACCTAAAGTGTCCCCTCATTACAGAAGGGGTAACCTATGGTGTTTTATAAGGTGACAATGACTTAATTATTTTACAAAACAATTTTGGTTACCCCTTCTGTAATAAGAGGACACTTTCATTTTTGTTTTGGCGACTAACCTATGGTGTTTTGTAGTAGTGGCGACCCAGCAACAACCCCGGCAGCATCCCTAACACCATCCCCAACACTAACCCCATCAGCATCCCCATTTGTTCCAAATCTCAATAGTCGTTCAGTTGGAAGAATTAAACATGTAATGAGGAAGTGTATTATATCTCATAAATTAAGAACTCCTTGGGCTAAATATCCTAAGAAAAGAGTAAGGTCTGCAAGAGTTGATGTAATGGATTTAAAAAGTCGTAAAATTTGATTGCTATTTTTATGTAATGAAACAAATTTAGATGAACTTATTGTGACTGCATGAAATTGGTCTAAATGTCATGAATTTATGTAATGGAACAAATTTATTCTCACATGTACATATTTTGGTACTTGTTATTAAATTATGTGTGAAATGTTGAAACATATGACTTTAGTGCCCAAAACTTGAACTAAGGTATCCCTTCACTATAGAAGGAACAACCCTTGCAGAAGTTTTGTTAGGTGAAAACTAGCTTTGATGCACATAGGTATGACAATTAAACATAATTTAGTTAATGAATACATGATTAATCATTATTATTATAATCATTATTATTTGGTCAAGAAATTTATTTGCGTATATGGTCGTCATGAACACGATTGCGTTTATTGGCCAAAAGTTTAACCGAGGTGTCCCCTCGTCAAAACATGGGTAACCCCTTATGTATTGCAAGTTCAAAGATGGTATTTATGGACACATGTGTCTCAATTTAACATATTTTGGTACATCATAAACTCATTCATGCTTTTTATGGTTGTAATTGACGAAGGTAAGAACTTAATACGCCAAAATGGTCCTTATCAACACGTATGAATTTAGTTGCCAAAAGTTGTACTGAGGTGTACCCTCATCAAAACATGGGTAACTCTTGATGTATTGTCATATCAGAACCAGTATTCATGCACACAGGTGTATCAATATTACATATTTTGGTTCATCAAAGACTCATACATCTTTCTTATGGATGTAACTGAAGAAGGTAAGAACTTAATATTCTTAAATGGTCCTCATCAACACTTGTAAATTTAGTTGCCAAAAGTTGTAGTGAGGTGTCTCCTCGTCAAAACATGGGTAACCCCTAATGTATTCTAAGATCAAAACCAGTATCATGTCCTACAGTTGACGACTCTTGTGTGTGTTGTGACATTTTTCCCTAGTGATGTCAACACACTAATATTATTTTACAAAACACCTTTGGTTACCCCTTCTTTAATTAGGAATCACCTTAGTTGAATCTTTGTCGACTATGTCAAATCAACACACAACACCATACATAGAAGAAACAAAAACATCCAAACATCACAAACCATAAAAAATGTCATCCCTTTTCAACAAACACCCTATAAAAGACGAACTTTTTCTTCAACCACCACAAACCCCAAATGGAAAATCAAACACCATAAAACGAACTTTTACTTTTCCATCAACAACCAAGAACAAAACTGTAAAACCAACAATAAAAGCTTCCTTTTCCATCAAAAATCACATAAAAGACAAACCTTTACTTCAACCACCACAAACCCCAAATCCCAAAACGGAAATCAAACATAAAAAATCGAACCTTTTGCTTTTCCATCAACAACGAAGAACAAAACTGTAAAACCAACAATAAAAGAGGAACCTTGACCCTAAACCCACCACACCTTCACAGTAATAACACTGATGAATTACAATCCTTAAACCAACATGCCAATGACGATGATCCCTAAACCAATATAGAACACAGAGAACAAAGATCACGGTGAGAGGAGAGAGATGAGACGAGGGAGATGAGAGGACGTAGAAAGAGTGAGTGCGAGGAGGGAGGCGAAAGGATGCAAAGAGAGTGAACACACCAATTTTTTAGATCTTTGGATTTCAAGTTTCAAATTGTTGTCACTGGACACGCTAGATTAAAATATTATATTTTTGCCACATAAACAATGTCAAAAGAAGGTAACACCACGTATTGGTGTCAACAAAACATTACTCATCTTATTCATATTCACGTGTCTAGTTTGCGTGCAATGTGGGCTACTTTCCCTTAAAAGTATTTGAATGCATGTGGACCCCATTTCCCTTTAATCCTTGCCAAAACCCATAACACATTTATATAACAATTTGCAGAGGGTATTTAAATGCATGTGGACTCCACACCCCATTAATCCTTGCCAAAAGCCATAACACATTTGCATACAATGTGAAGCCACACAGCCACAATTAAGGGTATTTAAAGGGTATTTATATGTATGTTGCCACACTTCTCTTTAATTCTTGTCAAAAGCACATTTACGTGACAATATGCAGCCACGGTTTGATTGCCTTCATGAAAAATACCACATGACAATTTATTTTGAGAATTTAGGCTTTTATAGCCCTTCATATTTTGTTTGGCTATTTTATGAGCAATTCACCAAAGCCCGGATGTTAAACCTGACACTGTCATCCAAAGCTCGCACGTTAAACCTGGCATTGTCACCCAAAGTCCGAACATTAAACCCAACATTGTCACCCAAAGTGTGGACGTTAAACCCAACACTGTCACCCAAAACCCGAACATTAAACCCGACACTGTCACCTAAAGCCTAGACATTAGACCTAGCAATTTCAACCTAAAGCCTGGGCGTTAAACCTAGCAATTTCACTATTTTCACACCCTACCTTCATACTAAACCCCCAAAATTAAATATTCCAAAAATTAATATCAATCCAACAAATCATTTTATCTATTAGAACTACGTAATTCCTGATTTTTCATTATGAATGAGAATATGCAAAAAGCAAGGTCAATCTTTATTGGACCTAAAAAAATAATAAAATATTTTCTTTGTTTTCTTTATTTACATTTTTGTTTCTATTTTTGGGAAAAATAAATATTTTAGAAAATCACATTCTTTTTACTCATTCAATTAAAGGGACCGCTAGGATGGGCATTGTAGGATGCTAATACCTTCCATACTCGTAACCGACTCTTGAACCCTATTCTGGTTTTGTATACCATTTTCTTTTTCTTAATTTTTCCATAGTTTTTCATAATAAGCTATGGTGACAACTCCTCTTTTGAAAATTAATTGTTTTTTATCGCCGTCCCTATTGTGATCGCAGTTGCGACACATTGAAATGGAAATTATCGGTTACATTGACAAATTACTATCTATAGGGACAATTTGATCTAGTGTGACCTTGATTTCGACAATACGAACATTTTCTAGACCTATTGGGAATTGGGTTATCCATTTCATTATGTATACATTTAGTATTTGGTTTTTCAGCTTCCTTTCTTCTTATGTTTGGATCGGGTATCATATTTGGACCTGTGTAAGAAGACCAATAATCTTGGTTCTGAACTGGATGAAATTGTACTTCATAGGCCTTGAAAATGTTGTGAAGGTTGTAGATGGGGGAAACAAATGTACCTAATTGTAGATGAGAATGAGAACAAACAACTATGACATGTGGACAAGGCAGTCTCAAGGCTTGAAACTCCCCACAATCACACTACCAGTCATTTAATCTGACTTTGTATGTCATAGGTCGACGTCGAAGTTGGGGAGTGGGTATCTCCTGCACGTCAAACTCTGAGTTTTTTTATCATATTTCTGCCTAATGCACATAACTTATTGTTGTTCATTTTTGCATAGTATGGCAGTAATATATTCCAAATAAAAATGACCTACTCGTAACATGCACTCTGCCTTTGTGCCTCGTTCAACGAACCAATTTTTTGTTCGTTCAAATATAATCTTGACAATAACACATATAAGAAGCGGGTGTGCATCCTTCAAAATAGAGTTAATGCATTATGCCAAATTTGTTATCATATGGCCAAACCACTTACCCCATCAAATGATTGAGTCCACTTTTCTAGCAGTATTTGATCTATCCAAGACACTACTTACTAGATTTGTGAACGCATTGCAGACACTTTGGCAATAAGAGTTGGTTGCTTCATCTCGTAAGCTGTGACAATGTCAAATGATAAATTTTGTAAAAGACAATTTGTAGATGAAATATTTAATGCACATAATAACAGTAATGAGAAAAGTTACCCATGTTAATTAATTGTTGTTTGAACTCATCATTTTTGAATTTTTTGTTGAAATTGGATGTGATATGTCTGATGCAATAGACTAATGATAATCCATCTCCTTCCCATTCAACCAGTGGAGATTGCAATGCAAACAAAATTGCTCTTCCTCTATTAGTTATAAGGCAAACATTTGACTGATATGTTACGTGGGTGTGCAATAATTGAAAAAATCAGATAAGTGCATCCTTTGTCTCCCCTTCAACAATGGCAAAAACCAAGGGAAAAATGTTGCGATTTCCATCTTGATCAATTGCAGTTAATAAAGTTCCGTGATATTTTTCGATCAAGAATGTCCTACCAACTTGCACAATAGGCTTGCAATAATTGAAGTTGTCAATGCAAGGCTTAGAAGACCAAAAGACACGCTCTAAGATGTTTGTGCTTTCGTCAGCAACACCATCAACAATGTTTGGATGACCTATAAATTGAACTATCGTACCTAAAACAGCTTCTTGAAGAACTTGTAACCATCTCGGAAGATGTTTATATGATTCTTCCCAATCACCAAATTCCATTGCCAACGCCTTTTGTTTTGTGATCCAAGCCTTTCTATAAGACACACAATAACCATACTGATTTTTTATTTCAACCATTAAACTTTTAGTCGGTATTGAAAGGTTGAACTTAACTGAATTGACGATAATGACAGCAATTTCAGAAGCATCGAAATTTATGTGATCATGAGAGAGAGTAATTGACAAATAGGTGTGAGGTGCTTCTATCTTTTTAATTTATCATTGTTGACGAACTTTACTGAAAGAGGCTCTAAGTCGCCAATGACTATCATTGCCATAATTAATGCATTGTACAACGTATCTGTCTATCTTGGACTCCACGATTACAAAGTTATATCCCTGGCCGATATTATATTGTTTGATGACAGTGACAGTAACACCTTTATTATGAAAACACGTGTTCTTTGAGTTGAAACTGAATATTTTGAGATGTTCGACAGAATGAATGAGATTGTTGTGTAGAAGAATAAACTATAGGGGGTTGATTTGATTATAATTCTTCGCAATCATCCTCTTCACTAAAATCGTCTAAAATATATATGATTTTGAGTGATGAATGTATATCAAAGTTTTGAGTGATTACAAATGAACTTCCTCTAACATTCCAAGAATCTATTGAAATTGATTTTGAGTGATGAATGTATATCAAAGTTTGAAGAGGAATGGGTATGGAATTTTGAAGAAGAATGGATATGAAATTTTTCATTTCAACGTTGCAATATATAAATTCTAAATCACGGTTAAAGATACATTTTTTAATTTGAATTGGTACAACATACGTTCATAGCATTAACACGACATGTGAATCAGGGGAGAGTTAAAAATCATGATAATATTAAATATAGTGCTGAGGTGGCGATTTTTAAGTTGTCACTTAGCATGATTTTTAAGTTGTAGTCCTCGGCATTAGGGTTTTATATTAAAACAATGTGAAGGTGTGAACTTTGTAAATTAAGGCACTGTGAGTGTGTGAAGCTTTAATTAAATGAGGCATTGAATGAAATTTTAAATGGCCTTAGCGTGGCCAATGATCAGTCCAATGCTCACATTTTTTATTTAAAGCATTAGCATTTTGAAAGCTTCTGCCTTCATTGATAGACCTTTGTAGTCCTTCTTTTCATCCTTTCACTTCAACGGTTTGGGAAGATGGAAGGTATCTCTGTCATTTTTATTTAATTACAATAATATAATTATAGTAATATATATTTATATGTTTAAACGTAAATGTAGATTTATATAAATATATTTATATTTATTTTATTACAGTAATATATATATATATATATATATATATATATATATATATATATATATATATATATATATATATTGTGTAGCTTCGATTCTTTTAGGTTACTTGTTACAATGGCTTATAATAGCAGACTTCCTTATTATATGTCGTTATTACGTCTACAAAATAAACATGTTACTAAGGCAATGTGGGAAGGAAACGAACGACTGTTATGTCCACGACGATATGCCATATTGGTCACCAAGCATGCGGACTTGATTCAACCATGCATCAAAGTTATGATGTAGCCGACTTTGAACACCTCCTTAATTTTTGCTGACATCATGATAAATGAGAACCTAGTTACAACACTAGTAGAGTGGTGGAGATTGGAGACACACTTTCCATCTGTCTCTTGGAGAAACTACAATTACGTTAGAGGATGTCGCCTTGCAATTGGGTCTTCCAATTGATGGTGAAGCTGTAACTGGATTCATCAGTGGTGATCTGGTGTCTGCCTGCCAACATATACTTGGTGCCACACCTCCTCAAAATGTGGTTCTCGGAAACAATACTTTCCAACAACTTCATGAACACGCAACTGATCATGTGGTGGCTCAATATGCATGATCACACATTTTGTCTCTAAATGATGTTGATGCCTGACACATTAGTAGGGTGCATTTCATGTATTTGTTGTAATTGGCTGATCTAAACAACGTCTCAAATTTAAGTTGGGGTTCAACTATTTTAGCATGTCTGTATCGTGCTCCAGACCACGGTGTTGACTATAACCAATAAAATATTGGTGGATGTATGCTTATGCTTCAGTGTTGGGCTTGGGACCGCGAATTAAATGTTTATCCTCATTGTTCCCTCTCTTATCAACAGAAGAAATAGATGCTGGGATTGGATATCCACTTACTAAAAGGTAACACAAATCGTGCCTAATGAATTCCTTAATTCTACATAATGTTTACCATTTAATAACAAATATGTTATCTTTTGTAACGGTGGTTATGTGCATCATTGCACAAACGTGCATCATTGCACAAACAACACCCACCTAGCAGTATAATGGCTTTAATCAGGCGAACCCTCGACAACTTACAACCAGAAGAGGTTAACTTTTGTTCGTTCACAACGCATATATTTATATTATCTGAAATTATTTACTAATTAACCTTATTTTTTTATAGTTCCCTTGGACTCCATACACTAAACCCGATGTCGCTTTCGTGATTGTCGGCAAGGTGTCTCCTGTAAGTCATGCGGTAGTGCCACTAATATGCTTCGCTACTGTTGAATTTCACCATGCTGATCGAGTCATGCGACAATTTGGGTTTCGCCAACCTATTCCAGCTGACCCATTAAATCTTGATCTGCTTCACAAGCAAGACATAAGAGGCAGAACAGACCGGTATTGGCCCCAATACCACCAAAGTTGGATAGCAATGTGGAATGATTGCCACAACAGACTCATTTAAGGAGTACAATTTAGTGGCAATGGCCATCTGTGTGACAACGCGGCGTACATGTAATGGTACATTCACCACACTATCCGCTACCTCTTGCCTCCACAACATGCAGACGATGACGACGTAAGTTCACACACATATACTTTTCATCAATATTTACATTATTCTAACTTTTTTTTCATACAATATGACACGCCACAAGATTTTAAGTCAATCAAGTCCACTTTCCATCTACACTTTCATGACCAACAATTTGGTCAATCAAGTCAATCCATGCTTCCTCCACCTCCACCAACCACATTCGTGGATCATCAGGCACAAATGACATTCTAATCTTTCCTAAACCAGTTCCATCTATGTACAACATGTTTTCCTATCAAACTTCTAGTCTTCCACCACCTCCACCAAATATGTTCGCGACCTCATCATTCACCCCACCATCTACACACTATTATTGACCCACAATGCCTGCACCATAACAAGATGATGATGAAGATGAAGATGAGAATGAGGATGATGATGATGATCCATCCCCATCACATCATAAAAGACCAAAAAGACAAATAAGAAGACCTTATTATGGAACCTCCTCACACAAATAAATTTTTTAATTTTGTAATCATAATAATCAACTTGTATATTGTATAAACAAACAGTGATATAATTAAATGATGCATATTTCTGTACATATTCTACTTTTAAATTGGTTTGGCAACCTATTTCAATATATATTTTGCTTGAGGAATGATATCATTCATGTTTACTATTTCTTTAAAAAATTTATAGCAATGATTATTTTTATAAAAGAAAAAGAAAAAGCGAAAGTAGTTTTAAGAAGGAAAAAAATCTAAATAAGTTTGGGAATTTTTATAAAAGAAAAAAAAAGAGCGGAAGTAGTTTGAGAATTTTTATAAAATTATAGTAATGGTTATTTTTATAAAAGAAAAAAAAATGGAAGTAGTTTTAAGAAGGAAAAAAATCTAAATAAGTTTTAAAAACTAACCAATTTACTTTAGTCTTTTTCTAAAAAGTTTTACCCTTTTTTTTAATTCAAATAATTTAAATTTTCACTATATAAAAACTATCTTTTTATTTAACTACCTTACATAAATTTTCTTCACACAGTTAACTTTTCTTGTAACTATTCTTCCATTCAAATTAACTCTTTCAAATTTAACTCGGCATTTGTTTCAATTAATTAATGACAAATAATTTCAATTATTACATATTTCTTCATATTTCTTCACAGGAGATAACCATTCTTCCATTCAAATTAATTCCACATTTATTTCAATTACTTAATGACAATTAATTTCAATCATTACATATTAATCAAAATTTTCAAAACGGCATGTCTAACTGCATAACCCAATACAAACATAGAGGAACAATGAGAGAATTAATCACCTAAAATTGTGCAGTAGACTAAGGATTTTAATTAATCAATTAATTAGTTAATTAAAATCTAAAATTGTACAGTAGATTAAGGATTTTAATTAATCAATTAATTAGTTAATTAAAATCTAAAATTGTGTTCTCTTTCCACCATTCACAAAATCTTAAATTAAATCTTGCAATAATAACATAATTTATTCACAATAATATAGTGTAACCTCTGTATGATTTACCTACACCTAAAATAAAAAAAATACACTATTTTAAAAATTTGACAAAAAAATTACACATTTACCTGAAACTTGAGAATATAAGGTTTTAGAATATTGTATGGTCATAGACTTCCTTTGGCTTTGAGGAGCTGAATGGAGGTTGGTATGGTAGTTTATGATAGTTCTTGGTAATCAAAGATAGGTCGCACAAGGATAAAATCAAGAAAAATCATAATCAAGAAAGAAAAAGAATTTAGAAAAGAAAAAGAAAAGACTTAAAATAAATATTACTTTTAGACTAGTAACTTATCTTGAAAGCTAACAAAAAAAACTCAACAACCTTGGAAAGCAAATGATAATAAAGAAGTTAGTCACTTGAAAATCTAATACGAAAATATGAATAGGAAAAAAAAAAGGAATGCACACCACTCCACCATACTGAAAATGAATTTACTCTCTCAAAATTATAGCCAAAATTGATATGTGCTCCATACATTCCTTCCTCACCTTTGTATCCAACAAAATTTATTACATAAAAAATTATTTTCTATGATTTCTAAAATATTTGAGAACATCTTTTTCTGTCTTTATCTTCATTAATTTATTGTTAATCTTCTTACAAAATCTTTTTTAAGTAAATTTTTTTTTTGTCCATGATCAAATCAATTGTCCACTTCAGTAATATTATTTCTCAGTAGGAGACTTGTAATATAGACTAAATATATTACTAGTTTGTATTTTTGAATTTAAAATATCAACTCTCCGGAGCAGTGTTCTATGACTACTTTTTAATTTATGTGCTATAATTGTTATATTTTACTTTATTAATTAATTTTTTGAACTGTTTTAGTGCTCGGGTCAAAAGGTAAAATCATAATGGAATTTATCGTAATTGATTAAATTAAAAAGACAGAAACATGATAAAAGACATGCATAAATCAAGTTACCAAGAACCAAGGCAAAAATTCGTGTGTTCCTTCTCAGAAATTATAGTAGCAGAGACTTTTTTTAGTTGACCCTTTTGACACCACTATATCTGCATAACGCCATTTAATGCGTCTTTCCATTTAAATGAAATAAAAAATGGCATAACAGGTGCATTTGCTGTAATCACTAACATCAAAATATTAGCTAAAAGTTAGAAACAAAAGATAAGACATGCCACTTGAAGGTTATAGAAATCTATGACATGTGATGCAACATAACAATTATGATTACAGTCATAACTTTATTATCATACCATACAAAACAAAACAAAAGTTTTGTGCACAAAGTTTAGCAACCAATCTTAATTAACAAATTTGTGAGGCTCCAAGATACTGCAAATTGTACTATCTGAGCCTTACAGTTGCTTGCTTCTTGCTCACTACCTTTGTTTGTCTGTTAGTTTTTTTCCTGAATTTAAAATAAGATATGCAACTATTGTAAGTTGGATTATTCTGTTGTCTTGTGCTTCTGGCTTTAACTTTATGGTTTTAATTTAGACTCTTGCATATACTTACTTATAGCATTCTCCAAGCAGAAGGTAGCACATAAAATGATTGATTATAGAGTCAGAAGTTTCAAATGAAACTTTTTGGTCAAAGTCTCATTTAAGCATGACAAGTGTATATGGATCTGAAGTTGAGACTTCATTTTAGTGATGGACATATTATTGATATGATCCGATTGTATTTGGTTGATTTTGTATTAATCCGTTTGAATTGGGTCGGGAATCTGATTATCTGATATGCCATCTCACTAACTTTAGAACTTCCAAAAATTCAACAAATAGTCATTGAAAACAATGTTTCTATGTTAATTTTAAAAATAATTCTATCAATCAAATTGCAGGATTACATGGCTTCCTCACAAGTCACAATCACAATTGAGTTTCTCAAGCAACAATGTTCAGAGATAATTACTAAGAACATTGCGTGTTGGATTTGGGTAGTATAATTGATCATATCAATTCTTTTGGCTCTAACCAAATCATTATCATTCAAGGAGTTTATAAATTTCTTGTGCCGATAGCAGTTTGGCATGTTTTGGCATAATAGTACACTATTGGAACAAAAAAGAGATTAAGATAATCTTAATCCCCCCATAAGAGTGTCTTACTATGAATCCAAACAATGATGCTTTTGCTATTCTCAATAACTTGCAAATTGACCATCTTCGTTTCCTTGGAAAACATATGAACAGATAAATATATAAGGACAAGAAGAATCCCTCTAGACCAATGACAAAGTCATCCTTTTTTTATTATAGCATTGCAATTGTCAGCACCAACCACTACTATATTATATATAGCATAAGCCTATTGAGGGTAAAACCACAGAGGTTAATAAGCTCTACATAAAACTATTTGGAATTAGAGAGGTAGGAGGCATTAAGATATGGAGTTTTCTTGCAAGGACTTCAAGGTGGGAAAATGTGAGGGAGAAAAAGTAGTAGATGGGGAAACCATGCCCTTGGTGCTAGAACCTCCTGCACCTAACAAGAGTGACATGGAATCCTTGCTCTTGGCTCTGGAGAACAACAAAGACTGGTTTGAGCAAATGATAATCAAGAACAGTGCTGTTCTCCTCAGAGGTTATGATGTCAAAAATGCTGAGGAATTCAATGAAATCATAGAAATCTTTGGATGGGAAGACATTCGTTATGTTGGACCAGCACCTCGAACACATATCTACAAAAGGGTGTGGACTGCCAATGAAGGACCCCTATCAGAGTTCATATACTATCATCATGAAATGGTTTTGGTAAGTCAACTAAACATTCACATTACCACCATGATGTGTCACACACTGAACCAGTTTCTTGATCTTAATATCATATAATCATATTCCAAGGATCACAGAATCATTTCTAAGAAGTACTCTCAAACAGTTTTTAGTTTTTCCTTCATTCTATTTCATGTATTCTTGTTGGCAACTCTAATTTCAGTTAACTACTGGGAAATTATTCCAACTAAAAAAATCTGAGGTCTTGTTTGACCACAAAGGACTAAGAAAATAGAATTTGAGATCAATATGCAGCACAGAAACCTTTTCAGTCAATGATTTCCTTCAGTTAATCTTATTATCAATCTGTTTGACCAAGTAGATACAAAGGTAGTATAGACATAAAATTATGTATATAAATAATATCACTAATAGACAATGTTTGACAATATTCACTGCATATTCTTCTATTCGTGATATTAAAATCTTCTGCTTAACTCATCCTTTGTATGTTTTTGCACACTATAATTGGGGCAGAAAGTGACGTGATGCTGATTATTGAATAAAATATTTGAACTGGTATTGTGTTCAACAGCAAATGTCAATATTTATTTTTAATTCAGCTCTTACATTGTAGGAACTTCCATGTTTTTCCTAAACAATCAACACTATAATTTCAATGAAAAAATGCTAATAAAATTTGCTGACTTAATTACCAGATCAAGGAATATCCCAAGAAAGTGATACTCTTTTGTGAGATACCTCCTCCTGAAGGGGGAGAGACCCCTTTTGTTCCAAGCTTTAAAGTGACAGAAAGGATGGTGAAAGAGTTCCCAGAAGAGGTGAAGGAGATGGAGGAAAAGGGTTTGAAGTATTCATTTACAGCTCGTAGTACTCAGAATGATAACTCCTCCATGAGAGGTAGAGGTTGGGAGGATGCCTTTGGGACCTCAGATCGCAAAGAAGCAGAGAAAAGGTGTTTTCTTCCTTCAAATGCCAACACAACATTAACTAGTTTTGTACATGGATGCTTATTTGAAGGCTACAAAGGGTCTCAAAACACTATAAATGATTGCATGGTCTAAGACTAATTGATCCCTTTCAATCTACATGAGTGATACATTAATAATATGTTGCATAGAGATTGGTTGAGACTGCACGATCTCAATCCATATATCAATAACATATCAGACACTGATACGTGTACTATACTCGTGCGATACGTATTGGTAAAATATCCAATTCAAGGTATCTGACAATTCTAATACGGTTCCAACACAATTTTAAAAAAGACTAATACAATAATTTTTTAAAAACTCGTAAACTTATTATAGAGATAAGAAACAAATCCTATATATAATCAAGAATATTTAGATTATATATGTTTCTTTTCACTATTTGAATTTTAGATAAATGAATTAGATTCATTTTTTGTTATATTTGATTAACCTTGTTCATAGATGATTTTTTAATACATAAATCTTGGTTATTTATTTATATAATTTATAGTAATGTAATATATAGATCTGTGTCTCCATGTCCTATATTTTAGAGATTATACGTGTTTTTGTCGTATCCGTGTCCGTGTCTGTGTCCATGTTAGTATCTGTGCCACATAGGTCAACTCTGCATGTAAGGCTTTAGTCATTAAAAACTCATACACAAAATCCAATGAAAACCTCTATTTTGCTCATTGAATCTTACATGTTTTGATTGAAAAATTGCAGAGCAAAAGCTCTAGGAATGGACATGGAGTGGCTTCCTAATGGTGGGGTGAAGACAGTACTTGGACCAAGAAATTTAACCAAGGTATTTGAAGGAAGGAAGGGAAGAAAAATGTGGTTTAACACACTGGTAGGGATGTATGGGAAGGAGCTTAGCTCGGCAATGATGGCTGATGGAACAGAGATTCCAGAACATGTAGTGAAAAGATGTGAAGAGATCATTGAAGAAGAGAGCATACAGTTCAAGTGGCAGAAAAGGGATGTTCTCTTCTTTGATAACTATGCTTTGCTTCATGGTAGAAGGCCTTCCCTTCCTCCAAGGAAAGTCCTTGTTGCTACATGCAAGTAATTTGAGATTATGGTATTCAAATTATATGCTAAGATAGAGAGGGTATGGAGGATAAGAGATATGAATAAGTTTGTCATTTCACCAATATATGGCAAGGAAAAAACAATGTATACATCATTTCTTGAATAAACAGCTCTCTGCAGAACCTACCAATAAAGCACCACCAAACTAGAGCATATGTGAATATTAAGTTATGTTAAAATTGTTTGAATATGTTTGCATGATTATATATATAAAATAAAGAGAAATGAAAATCACATTTATAACATTTTTTTCTAATATTTTGCATTATTGGTTATGTTGTAGCTAAAGTCTCTTAGAGATTCTATGTCCTAACCAAAGCATTTCCTATTTTTTCCCTATTATATAAGATCTCCAACTTATTTAAAGACAAAAGAATAATTATAATTTAGCATTTGTCTTGATTGATGGTATCCGCATGTTATCTTACTTGCTTTCCAAGCAACTCTCTACCATATGTTAAATGATCTAATTTATCAAGGGTTCTAAGATAGTTAGTGTTAAAATCTATGTAGAAACTCTAATTTAGAGAACTCAAAGAATAAGTGAGATCAAAATTTGATTTGGTTTCCTACATATTTCAAGTTAAATTTACAATAATAAAACACATTTATTTATAATGCACGAGGTCATAAAAAATGAAGTCAAATTTCAAAATTTCAAATTCAAAACATAATCTTAGATTTAGATGAGTTAACAAACGCATGTGACGTGTACCTCACACTTATTTTGTCTTTCCTCATATTTAGCACATGTTGAATATGCTCCTTATATACAATACACTTCATGTAACCCTAAAAAGTCTAGGGTTTTTCTTAAACTTTTTCAAGCCTAATTAATACCCAAGATAGGTTACAAAACCTTAATTCTAATCATACCAATATTGGCGACCTTAACAATATAGGATTTTAATCTATCAATACCTTTCAACTAACCATATCAATATTGACAACCTTAATAATACTTTAACTTATGAGGTTGACATAGAGAGAATAAACCATCATAATCTTTCTCTACATTTTAAAATTTATATAAAAGAAATATTACAAAAATTCTTAATTTTTAAATTAAACTTATCAAAAATTATAAATTTGATTATCTCTTTATCATCCAATAACCTTGTCTTCCATTTAGAAATGGATACCTTAATTTTCCATTAATTTCAATGAATAATAAAAAAGAATATTAAAAACAGTAACACTAGCATTCCACATAAAATACAAACTATATGCAATTTGTCATAAAAGAAATTATTCAAAATAGATAGCTTTAGTGCAAAGCTAATTTAACTCAATAATTTAGGAATTTCAACAATGATAGGAAGATTAAGTTTGCGGAGAAAAAAAGAAAAAACTTGTGAAAGTATCCTTCGCTATATATGTTTAATATTCAAACTAGAGATTACTTATTAAATTGAAATAACCCACTGTCAATAGCTTAACCTGTCGAGTAATAGTTAATAAACTAATTCTAAATAAGAGATTAAATCATGATCCTCAAAATTAGTTAGTCTTAGAAATTAAAGCTTGAGGCTAGAAAATACAAATTAATTTATATATAAACTTTTTTACGTATAAATTAATTGTAATTTATAATAAACTTTAAAAAGAATCTCATTTTTAAATTTACTTGTATACAAACCATTAAATACTCAATCAACAATATTGAAAAAGCAAAAGGCAAAGGTCACCTTGTACCACCCACCATTCCAAGATATGTTCACTAGACCACTACACTACAAGGACATTTTTAATACAATATATATCATATTTGTGATTATTTTTTATTTGTTTATATAATCCATTCATGCATCTCAATCATTGATCCATTGATTGGATCATTCAACCCTCTAATAGAATAATCACTTACCGGAGTTTCAAAACACTGATTAAAAGAATGGATGAAGGGAGACGAAAGAGAGAAAAGAGAAAAATGTGGGAAGATGAAGCAGGGAATAAAAATTGAGAAAGAATAGGTGAAAAAAAACTTTTTCTAAAGTTTCTTCGTCTATTTTTTCTTTGTTTAAAAATATAAGATGTTTATTTTTTTAATAGTTTTCAGAAAAAGTATTTAATCTAGTTTCTCTTTAAAATTTATTTGAATACTACCTTAATTTAGACAAAAAAGTATAATGATCATTCAAAATTTAATTCTAAACTACACATATATATAGACAGAACAGAGGTATAGGAAAAAGTACTAGTCAAGTTTCAGGTATTTAATATCTATGTCTAAACTTATTACCATACTTATTTTATATGTAAAAACTTTATCCGTTACGATAACTATAATGAAGCCAAAAACATTACTGTAGTTATAATAATTATTAGCTTTAAAAAAAAAACAAATTCTTACGACTAAAACTAAAAATATCTCTTATTTAAAAGACGAGCTTCACTAAAACAAATTTTTTTCATAAACTCGTATAGAAAAGAAATGGATTATTAAATGAATAAAATTCTCTTATAATTTAAAGTTAACTTTTACATAAATTAATTTATTAAAACTCTTTCATAACTTTTCTAAAAAATTGTTTTAACTTGACTATAATAAATTAATTTTAACTTATAAATCATACAAGCTTTTATAGAAAAATATGGCTTGCATGCAGTACAATATTCCTGCAATGTATTAGTCTAAACTTCTGTTTTGTTGATATAATAAATGGTGTAACAACATCTTTACACCAGACCAAGGGATTTTGGTAGAGCAGTAACAAGAGGGTAACATGACAAGGAAAAAAATGTCCTACTTATTTGTGAAACAAACATATAACAGGCAACACAACAGTGAAACATAATCTCTACCATAACTACCATTTTTATGGGAGGCTTCCTAGGCTCTTGTTCTCCACCATGTCCATCACTAAACATTAACTTCCACCTACAAATTGCGACTGGGCATACCACGGCCCCTACCCCGTCCAGAATAGCCATACCCTCCTCCTCTTCCATAATAACCACCGCGAGAACGTCCACCACGGCCAAGACCACGACCCCCACGGCCACCGCGGTGCCTCACAAAATCGCCAAATGTCTGCACCACAAATCATCACAAGAATTGAATATTGTTCCCCTAATATAAGATCCTTGAAAGATAGAACATACCTCAGTATCAATCTTGATTTGTTCAGAGTATCTAGTCCTTCCATTCTGGGGAGCATTGTCATGCACATTGGAAGAGAGTGAGTCAAAGAAGTCATCCTTGTTATAAATAGGCTGTAAAAACCATGAAAAGCACAGTCAAGGCCATGACAGAAAGACCAGATACAATACATTTAGGTACCTGAATACATATCAAGCTGCGCACTATATAAACATTACCTTAACCTCAAAGTTTGATAAATCTTCAATGTCTTCGTCTTGATAATCTTCATCAAAGGCATTTCCTTCCCCATCTTTGTCTTTTGAATGAGACTTATTTTTACCAAGATGGCCCCAAACCTCATCCTTTTTGAACTTCTCATTCATTGCCATGAAATCAAAATCTTCAGTGAATTTTGTGACTGGGCGCAAACTCTGCTGCAGCATAGCATTAATTAAATTTTCATGAAGTCAACTAAAAAAGGTGTATTTGGAAGAGCTTATTTGGGGTTATCTAATGACATAAATACTCACTAAGTGTTTCGGAGAGTTTATGATATATTCAAAAGTTATTTTTAAGCTAATTTCAGTAGACTCCTCGGAATAACTTACAAAAACAGCTTACAACTTGCATGTAAATAATTTAACCCTACTTCCTCTTTGAAACATGTACCTAAGTGGTTACAAGAAAAACAGTTATTGAATAACTGCTTCATTAAGCTCTCTACCCAAATGCACCCTTAACCTTATCAACAGAGAAAAAATTTTAAAAATGACAATTTGTGTAGCAGATCTATTTAATGGCGCAACAACTATTTAAAAGAAAGCAAAAATTAGAGGATATTTCATTGTTTACACGCTTAAAATAAGTGAACAATGTTGTATGAAACCCGAAACTAACAACACTTTAACAATCCAAACCAACACTCCCCACCCCACTTAAAAACAGGAAAACTTTTAAAACTCTGAATCATCCGATAGATTCCCAATTTCTATTGATATACGACATTCTAAAACCCAACATATATAAATGACACAGTAAATTGAACATTACCCCAGTTCCTCTTCCTCTTCCACGTCCTCTATAACCATAGCCATGATGAGATTGGGTAGGAACACCACCGGGCTTAAAAAATTGCAACCAAATGTCAAAAGTCATTCTCAATCAAAAGAATATACAATAAATAAGATAAGTCAATACAATAAAAGATCCATACTTGTGATCTTAAGTTTGAATCACTCGGTGCAGATCTTATTATTTAATAGAAGCACATAGCAAACAAATTAAGAAAGGTTCATCAATCAGCGTAATTCATGCATGGAAAATGCCAATTAAAATCATAGAAAGAAACAGATCAAATCTTATTTCCAATTCTTTGCACGAGAGACAGGGAGATGTTGGTCAGGAGGAAAAAGGTTTGTGGGTTATCTAAATTACAGAGAAAATTTGTCCCACATTCCTGAATTGATCAAAGCTAGCTTGAAGGATGGTAGAGAGCGACTTAACATGGAAGTTCAGATTTCCACATAATTGCCATATTTGCAACATTTGAACTGGTCAAATGTGCACTTAATTTTGGCAAACTTGACTCCACGTGAAAAATCATGCTTGTATTTATAAAAGCACATTTTGAAAAAAGTGAAAAATACAACTTTTGCATTGGTAGAAAATTTCATATCAAGTTTTACTACAAAATTGGAGTTTAGATAAAAGATTCCAAAAATAAATCACTTCACTTCAAACATAACCCTGACCAAAATCAATTTTGCCCAATCAAGATCATCCAAACTCAAATTCAGTCATCAAAACACACTAAATATCTTCGGATGATGAGATTACTCCAGTTAAATCACAAGATTCTAGTCTTTTTACTATGTCACCATATTGTATAAAGCATATAGGCATGTGCAAAACCATCACAAGTGTGTGTCTCTCTGCATGCATAAATTGATAGATCAGAGAAGGATACCCTGTGGCTGGGCCGTGAGGTTACTGGCAATGGCAGAATTGGTGGTTGAATTGCAGCAGAAACTGGCAGAGATGTCTCAGGAGATGATGTTGATGATACCTGAACCACTTCAACATCCTTATGAGATGCTTGTGAAGGCTGAGCTGAAGAAACTATAGTTGGTCCATGTTGCAACAATTGACCTGGGGTTATCAGAGAAAGGACTGATGTTTCTGCTTGTACAGAAGTTGATGATCCAACAACAGCAGGAGACAACTGGGATACAGTTTGATAGGGCAAACTTGAACCTGAAATTGCATTTGGTTTACTAGAGATTGGTGGCACTAAAGCATTTATATCAGGACCAGAATTGGTCAGGGAAGTCAGTGATGGTAAGTTAGCAGCCAAACTGACTGCTGAAGTTGAAACATTGGGTGCCTTGTTTGTTACTGATACTGGTAAAATTTCAGAAGCAAGTGTTGCAGAGGGTACAGGAGATAAGGCAGAAGGTGCAAGAGGCAAAGCAGAAGGTGCAAGAGGCAAAGCAGAAGGTGCACTAGGCAAAGTAGAAGGTGCAGGAGGCAAAGCAGAAGGAGCAGGAGGCAAAGCAGAAGGAGCAGCAGGCAAAGAAGATGGTGCAGGAGGCAAAGCAGATGGTGCAGGAGGTAAAGCAGAAGGTGCTGAAGGCAATGAAGCAGAAGTTACACTAGAGATACTAGTACTCACAGGCAGCAAAGATGATGGTAATTCCGGCAAATTAGAAGATACAGTAGGTAAAGGACTGAAATTGGGATACTGCATTGGCTGCTGCATAGATGAAGGCATTGATAAACCAGGTGGCGGTTGAAGCAGAGATTGTTGGTGTAAATGAGGAAGCCCATTTGGGGCACCATAATAACCTTGCCAATACATTGGCATAGCAAGTCTACTACCATTTGTATTTGGAGCAGTTGGAGAAGCTCCCCATGATCCTATGTTCCCTCCAGGTTGATACAAAGGCAAGGGCCCTTGAAAATTTGACCCAGGATGTCCAAGCTGGGGGGTATGAGAGCTAAGATCGGTCAAAGACCCACTTACAGCGGAAGGTAAACTTGTAGATGTGGTGACTGGGCGAGCATACTGAGACTGTAAATGCATTTCCATGTAATTAGGATAAGATTAATTCAACTGATTCAATATACAGACAATTTTTTTTTTCATCAACCTGAATAATAGCTGGGTCATTGTTGACTTGTGGGGTAGGCTGGACAGGTGGAGAAGATTTAACCTGTAAATCCTACAGAAAAAATAAGAGAGATGCCTCAGCTGATCAGTTTCATATATAATATCCACACAGAAAAGTCTAAACAAAGCCTTTATCAGGTAATTACATACACTCATAAAATAAATTAGAAAATCAGATCAGCCTTCTAACATTCCATCTCGCGGTATATGCATTCATATACTGTAGAAACAAGTTGTACAAAAGCAGTTTCTTTACAAAATAGCACACAAGTGACATGCCATTGTTTCTAATGTACACTCAAATAAAATCAGGTACCAATACATTGAATATGTAGAAAACCACTGGTAATAATTCCACGCATAATACCTTGATGTCAGTCCCACGGAAAAGTATATACTCATAAACCTTGTCGCCAGGAGGAATTTGTTGGCCATCCTTTTTCCTTCCTTCTGTTCCAAAAGATCGCACTGTAATACAAAAAACAGAATTATCACTCTGCCGATCCAACCCATTATATTAAACAACATATCTAGACGGTAAAATCTGAAGCTGCAATAATCCACAGGGTTGCATGAAAATCTGGCACATATTGAAAGCTATTGATCACAGTCCTGAATATTTGAAACATAAGCAAAGAACAAACCCTACATCCACTTATTTTAGAAGGAGAACTTCAACACATATATATGTTTATAAATGCAGAGAGAGAGAGAGCACTCAATGAAAAAATATTTCATAGTTATCAATCCCAAATAGTGGCAAGGATGGCCCAACTCCAATACCACTACAGTAGGATAGTAGATAGCGGGATGATCGCTATTTTGAAATTTTTATTAATACTGCTATTCGGTTTACTATATTATGTTATGCTTTAAATAAAATAAAAAAAAAATAAAAAAAAATAAAAAACTACAAGCTAAACTAGACTCAGAGGTCCAACAGACCAAAACAACAAAAGATGAAAAAAAAAACATTTAGGCCACTGGCCAAATTCCCCCAACCTCAACCCTTTGTGTGCTGTAATCCTAAGACCCAGCAGCTATGCGCTGCATCCCATGTATTATAGAAGATTCAATCGTATATGGAGGAAAGACAAATGCAGACAATTTCACGGAGTTGGTAAAAATCACTGATGGAAATGGGGCCCCCAGGTCGGAAGGGGCTGTGGTGACAAAATAGCCTAAGGGATGAGGTGCAACACTCATTGGAGAGGCACTATTATGGCATGATTCACTCTAAAACACCGGGAAGGTGCCAAAAACCATCAGAATTTTCAGAGATGTTGCCAGAGAATAGTGGATCATGTTTCAGATACACAAGAGCAGGTCAATGTTTCACACCTTGAATAAGGGATGTCAAATAATACAAATGTCTCCCAAAATAAGCCTTAAACAACACCATCAAACAGGGGTTTAACATTCATCCACTAATGCCATAAACGGATGCAATTTGCTTCACTTCAGACATGGCAGCAACACACCATGTCAGCTCACATGGCAAACCACAACAGCACTATACCAGGTACACGCCACAACAGCTCTATAGCATGGTACACATCATAACAGGTCTATAGTGAGCGACATGCTGCAATGGCAGCGCGTGACACAACACAACAGCTCTATAGTGAGTGACACAACACAACAGCTCTATAGCGAGTGACACAACAAAACAGCGCTATCTCAATAGCGCGTGACACAACACAACAGCCCTATAGCACGTGACACAACACAACAGCTCTATAGCACGTGACGGCTCAATGGCTCAATTTGATTGTCAATCCTGGAATACAGATATATATGTCAATTATTATTCTCTCACTAACATTAATACTTCCAACATAAAAGGGAAAAACATGAATCTTCACTGTTTAATCCAGTGCCATAGTTTTTGGAAGCTGTCATAAATATATCAGTTCTGGATTATCTGATTTCACTCCTTTTAGCATTGCACATTATTCTCACAGGCTAACAACTTAGGGATCTTTATTTACTCCCTGTATTTATCAATCATTAAGATTTCCACTAATCCAGAATGGGACAACTGTACAATCAGCAAATAACAAACTCAAAGAATTACAAAAGTCAATACTAGTTCCCTGTTCAAGTGAGAGTCGCATGCTAACATTCACATAAGAAAAATTCAGACACTCCCACAGAAACAGATTAAAACCACAAAACAAACAGGACACATCAGTAAAAGAAGCAAGCCAGATGCTACAGGGAGAAATAAAAAACATCAAAAGACCCTTCATAGCTTCTCAACAGAAGGCCCACAAAAGCCATCAAAAGTTCAGAACAATTCCTTCACTGTGGCAGGAATTCAAACTCGTGACAAAGCCCGCGCTCTTGAGAATTAAATAATTAAAATAACCATAATAAAGATCAAATTTAGACAGAGAATTCAGAGATCTGAAACCAAAGGAACCAAATTAAACTTAAAATGAACAAAACCCAGAAAGGATTCAGGGAAATTCGAGGGGAAAAAGAAGTGGGTAGCAGAAGAATACCATTTCTGAGGCCAATACTGGACTCTTCAGTGTTGATGTTGTACAAAATGCCTTCGTATCTGATCTCACTCTTAGAGGTCAAGCTTATCAAGCTCCCAATGTAGGAATCGGCAGCAGAACTGGATCGAGAAGCGCTCTCAGACGCCATAATCACAAGCGAATCGGATTAGGATTTGGGTTCCGGGGCCTCTCGTTAGAAGCCTCTCTAATCTAATGGGTCTCAAGTTTCAACTCTGGAGATAAGATGTGTGAGCGAAACGAAGCATTAGGGTTTGAGTTTTTTATTCTTTGATCTTTGCTTTCAATATAAACGATGTGATAACTCGTTTATAACACAGGTCTATGAGACTCAGCAGTTGCAAATTACATTATTAGGATTTTTTTATCGTGTTTTCCAAATTTTATGCCAGTACATAATATACATATATATATAGGTAAATTCTTTTAATATATTAAAATTTTAATAAATATTGGTATATATTGTTTTATCTTAAAACATGTGAAAAATTGAATCAGATTAGTGAAGAACAATAATTAATTGTATTAATTTTATTTAAAACATAAAATTACTAAACTACATTTTCTTAAAACTTTATACGAAAAAAATCATTAGAGATAAAAGTTCAATCAAATTAATAAGTAAAAATTAGTTATACTTGTTTATATTTAACCGCAATATTTAACATTTTCATTTGTATGTAAAACTGGATGGAACATTTAAATGATTTTTTATCTACATATATCTTATATAATTTTAATATACGATCTTAATATTTAACATCCTTGAAAACTAAATACATAAATATACTATATTAATATTAGGTGCGCTAATAAATAATTATTGTCCTGTGAACTATTGGACAATCAAAACTATTTATAAAAGCCCAAAAACATATAAAAAGGAAAATAATAAAACTATTAATTATATATAATAGTTTCTCTATTTACATAATATACTATTAATATTAGGTGCGCAGATAAATAATTATTCTCTTATGAACTATTAGACTCTAACAACTATTTATAAAAAGTCAAAAAGAACATATAAAAGGGAAAATAATAAAAATGTTATTATATATAATAGTTTCTTTGGTTACATAATATTTATTCACTTAGGTACTAATATAAGAAATAACAATATAGGTTACTAAAATAAATCAGTAAATATATATATGTCCATCATGATCAATTACATATTAAACATTCATCATTTAAATATATACACTGATAATAAGATATATGAATAATGTTTTGTTGACACCGTTTTATCATTACCCCCACTTGACACCGGGGTAATTGTGTCAAAGTATTTGACGTGGCAGGGGCAAATGTAGAAGTGAAAATCTAAATGGGCAAATATGGAAGTGAAATTTTGAAAGAAGCACTAATTTTTGAAATCCCGCCTCTCAATCTTTCACTCTCACTCTGTCGCTCTCTCTCCCCCTCAGTCTATCACTCTGCCACTCTCTCGCTCTGTCTTTCACTCTCTCACTCTCTCATTCTATCGCACTGTTTGCGCTCTCTCGCTCTCTCTACACTCATCTTCCACTCGATTCTTCTCCCTGCTCCCGTCTTTCGTGGTTGCTTTTTTTTTCGTTTTCCATAAAAGTTGTTAAAGGTGAGTCTTTTATGAGATTTTCATAGAAAAAGAATTGTTTTTCAGCCTTTAAATGTTGGTCTTATATGATTTTCGTATGGGGTTTAGGTTTTTG
>Ga0209489_103511_pt1 | contig 30403 bp, 17 predicted proteins | sample SiratrowhiteBW_FD_187527 | JGI IMG/M metagenome (GOLD analysis project Ga0209489, IMG submission 187527) | Root nodule microbial communities of legume samples collected from California, USA - Siratro white BW (SPAdes) (version 2) | ecosystem: Host-associated > Plants > Roots > Nodule | place...
AAAAAAAAAAAAAAAAAAAAAAAAACTAAATTGAACCACAAAGAAGTGAGATGAACCAGTTTGCATAGAATTTGGTGTTGTTAGTTTCAACCAAAAGGTATTGCACCTTTAAGGTTTATAACCAAACTCATCCACACAAAGATGAAAAAACACTCTGACAATCCAAATTCCAAATCAACAGTTCTTCCATTTTCAGCCCTAAGCTTTCATCTTATTCTGAAGTAACAAAATGTTTATTCTCTGAACAGCAACGGGAAGAAAAAGTCATTAACTACAACAAGCTGTAGTTGTTACGAAGAAAAAACAAGCCATTAATACCAAAGGAAGAGGGAACCATTCACTCCTATAGAAAAAGATTACATCAATAATAAATTTCTCCAATATTCATTCAAGCAAGAAGCTTCACCATGCAACAGAGATGCTGACTTATTTCTCAGTTTAGCAATTAAAGACCACAAACAAATCCTACAGGTGCCACTATGGTTTGATCAGTCCTATAACAACATGAAAATAGATGACACGTTGAGAAGTGAAAACATAAAGTTTAGATTTTAATAGGAACTGGTTAACCAAACCCCAAAGTCATTTTCGGCCGGAACAATTTGAACAAAACTTCTTTGCTCATAAAGTCAATAAAATCTGGTTCAAGAACAGTTCAGTTTAAATTTAAATCAGAACCGACCATACCCTGCCTTTCATAGAGGGGAGGCAGGGCGGTTGAAGCAGATAATCACATGGAAGAATAGCAAAGACAACAAACCTTTGATGTAGCATCATGAACTAAGGACTCAACCTGTAAGCAAAAACCACAAAGCAAATAAAAATGTTCCTATCAGTTGGAGGAGACCCTCTAACAATGCAAAAAGAAAATGAAATATTAAAAGAAACACAAACCTTTTCCACAGCAGCTTCATTGATTAGAGGGCCCTGTTTAGAGATGGATATGAAAATGGAGTTACATCATGACTCATTTTCTCTAAATTTAGGAAAGGACTCTACAGAGCAATGACACTCAACATATTATATATAAGAGGGATATTGGAAAGGAAAGTAATAATTTATCAAAAGGTACCTGAATTCTATATGAACAAAGATTACCCCACTAAGTTGGAAAAGCATAGACAGTTGGTTCAAAAGAAAAAGCAGAAACTAACATAGAAAATTAAAGCAAGAAGAGACCAATAACTACCTGTGTCACCCCTTCACTAAAACCATCCCCAACTTTCATACTCTGAACAGCATCACGGAGTGCATTTGCAAATTTCTCATATATACCTTCACAAAGAAAAGGTTAAGTAAAAAACAAATCAACCAGTATCAAATCAAATAATATTCTAATTTGTGTGAACTTCAAACAGCAAACAAAACCATCAATGGGAATATAAAAGCACTATTTTTTGGAGAAAACTCTCATAAGAATGTCACTGCAATTATCTTTATTGTTTATATTGTATTCTCCTGTTTTTGTTTCTGAAATTTTTATTTTTCAAAACACAACAAATTCAATGTCATATCATGAGATCATAACTAAATAAGACACCACTCACAGCCACAACCAATAAGCCTAATAATGATTATGGTATTGAAAGGTTAGAAAAGGTTAGTAACAATCCAGGAAAGGTTCACGGTGTCCTAATGATCATATCAGCAACACTGATATGAAGAGCACTTTACATCAAAAATATAGAATGTGTAACACAGTTCGGAAACTCATACCATTTAGAAGAGCTTAATCAAACAGATTAGTAAACGAAAAAGTATCAAATTCTCTTAAAAGTGTTCATAAATTGGGAGTCATAAACATGTAATATTAATACATTCGAATGAAAAGTTTCAAATGATGAAAGATATAATTGTAAAATTGACAGTTTACTATCTTTTAAATCTAACCTTCTTGTACAATAATTCTATTTGCGCAAACGCATGTTTGTCCACTATTACGGAACTTTGCTGCAAGCTGCAATCAAATTAATGACATTTTATAATTAGCGATATCATCATAACTGAAGGGCAGGGACAATTACGACATGCCACGTAACATTCAAATTTAGAAACTAATAAAAAAATTGGAAGCTTATATTCAGTTTTTTAACGTTCTTATGCAGCTTTGTTGGTTGTTACCATGCCACCCCATGGTCAACTTGCCAACCACAAATCTATCGCTGATGATTCTAATAAACAAAATAATCTTCAAAACCAGAAAATCCACATAAACAAGAGCTCCAGAATTGCTCAAATTAAACTGAGGAGGTTTCCCCCAATTTAAGGGAGTTCTCTTCATTTGATAATAAAGAGCACATTATTTTAGACCATATATTAAAATCTCAAACATGGTTAACAAATCATGCTCTATTAAAATGATTTTTCAAGGAAAAAAATCTACAAAATAGGTAAAAGTCACAAAAGGCTAATGAAAAAACAGTTTAAAAATTAGAGCTCCTCTACTTCAAGTGTTTTCTACCCTTGAAGTGTAAAACTAACACAAAAGGATTTTGGTCCATGAAAAAAGACATCCATGGTGATATAAACACAATGACTCTCGAGATGATAACATTTGTACCCTTTTTTATTAAGAGGATAACCAATACATGCATATTTAAGAGTTCTAGGACCTAATTTACTACAATTAGGATTATGAGAGTGAACAAAAACAAAACATCCAAATACTCTACAAGATACACTTGACACTAAAGGAATAGCAGGAACAAGAGACAAAAAATTAAACTCGATAGGATTAAAGTTATATAAGATATGAGTGACTAGCACTTACCACAACTTCTCCCCAATAGGTTTTAGGAACAGATATCTGGAAAAGGAACGCTCTAGCTACCTCTAAAAGATGACAATTTTTCCTTTGTGCAACCCATTTTGTTGTGGAGTATTAACACATGTTAGTTCATGAACAATACCATTATGAGACAAAAGTTTGACAATTCTCGATTCACAAATTCAGTACCACTATCAAACCTAATTCTTTTGATATTTTTTTGTAAATTATTAAACATGATGAACAGGATAGAGGTAGGGACACAATCCAATAATGCAACAGAGAAAGAACAGAAGGCAACTGAGGGTTTCAATGAGAGAACCCGTGATCACCACTACAAGACTCACCAAATGGTAACGAAACTAAAAACATTGGGCGAAAATGGGCAAGAGAGATTTAGAAGATAGCGACACACACGCATAGGTTGGCTAAGACAATGACGACAAGTGACAGCGCCTCGACCGGACTTTGGATGCACAACCATCGGGGTTGGTCACGGTCCTCAAGGCACACCAGACTAAAGCGACAGATGACGAAAATCCGACGACAAACGACAGTTAATGTTGACGGACCGCAACGAAAAGTGCAGACAATGATCGAATGACAACTTCTTTGTTGAACAAAGACAAATATAGCGAGATCAACCCACTCTAATACCAACTTAAGAAAAATAATGAATTTGAGAGTGAATTTCCCTCTCTTAGGATCTCATATTTATAATAACTTTGGATACATCAGATACAATGTATTAAGGAATAGAAGAGAATGTGAAAAGATATATTTAGGAACTAGATGTAGCACAAAGCAAACACTTCAAGATTATTTATTTTAACTTTATTATTAGAGGATATCATACTTCACTTGATACCTTACTGAACTGGTTTTGTGAGTGAGTTAGACTAAAATTTTGCTACCTTAATATGGTATTAGTGGTTTATCTTGGTGATCGGCTCAGAAAGTGAGTGAAGAATCCTATGTTTATGGATTCCTTATATCAAAAGTCTTCCTGACGGAGGTTTCAGGTATGCATGTCCTATTAAGATAAACGACAATACTAGTAAAGGTCCTGAGGGAAGTATATCAATGTGGAATGAACTCACACTTAAGAAGGAGATTGTTAGGAATCCAAATGTGAGTTTTAGTCCCTTATTACGAAGAAATGCGAAAGTTAAACAACATATAAGGAAAGAGGGCCTACAAACCCATTGCAAAGGTTTTGGATAGGAGGTAGTGTGAGGTCTCTTATATGGATTTACTCATGACTCATTGGTGTCAAATCTCCCTAGTGTCTCTCAACTATAAAAAGACCCAACAAATGGTTAAGAGCCCACATTGACAAGAGATAAGACTAAATTACAAAAAATTGAGTGCAAACCTCACCTTACAAATCAATTTATAGGATTTATTTAAACTTAAATTCCACTTTCTTAAAGTCCTATTAAAGAAATTTAAAGCTTATCCTAGCAAGGTGTTGGGCCTCGTGCCCCTATAGTCCCACGCTCAAAATGTCCCAACGTGAGGAGTTGTGTTAATGAATCCACATCAACAAGAGATAAGGTCAAACTATACTATATAAGATTGAATTAGGCTTAAATTTTATTTTCTTAAGAGTATTAATTTTGTTTTCGCAATATAAATAAATCTCACGGGCTGTCAAAGAAAACCAATTTAAGCTCAATGTCTCTCTATTTTCTATAGTTAAACAAGAACTACCCATTATTCATGATTGTCAAAAGGTTTCAGGCACTGCATACATTAAGTTGTAACCAAATTAGACACAGAAAATCAAGCAATATCTTAGTAAAACAAAACATTTTCAACCACCATGCATTCTCATTATTTATAGCTTACAGTTCCTTTTACTGCAACATCAAGGTCAGCATCATCAAAAATTATGCAAGGTGCATTGCCACCAAGTTCCAGAGATACCTAGAAATCCAAAAGACATGTATATAAGGGTAAATATCCTTTTCAATATTAGATGCATAGACCCAGTATTTGAAGAAATTAATGACATTCTAAGCGTACTTTTTTAACTGTCTCAGCTGAACCAGCCATTAATTTCTTTCCAACAGCTGTCGAACCTGTGAATGTGATCTTCCTTACCTAAATAAGGCTGACAAATTCTTACTCAGATATTCAATTACATTCACAAGGTAATTGCTTCATAGAATCAAATGGTCACTAAACCTGTGGACTTGCAAGTAAAGCGTCCCCAATATCAGGAGCATTTCCCATTACAACATTCACGACACCCTATGTCATAAAATATACACCCATTAGAATCATAAACAAGGGCAGGAAGGAGGAAAAAAACAGGGAAGGTTTATTATGGGAAAAGACTGTAAGAAGAAAAGGTGGAGAAAGATCTGAAACATATAGCAACATAAGAAATGGGTAACCAAAAAGACTTTCTAAAAAATTTACACAATCTAGTGGAAGAAACTAATGATGATTAGGTGTGTCTAAAGGAGCCAACTTAGTATTTCTCTTCTGAAGACCTGCTTCACATGTGCAACAAGTGCATTGTACAGTACCAAAACATTAATGGTAAAGCATTAAAGTTAGTAAAAGACATGCAAAAGAAACAAAATAACAGCAGAGTTAAATATAGTTTTGACATAAACACATAGTAGATTACATACCAAAGTATCAAAACAAACTACTTATAAACATCACAATCAAGCTGTTGATGTATAATAAAATGACAATTTTCAATAAATTTAATTACAAATTACAAAACATCACACGGAAAATGGTAGAGCCTGTAAGCAAAATATGCAATGACCTCTCGTTACAGTCATAAGAGTATGTTTTAAGAAACTACCGCTGGTATTCCAGCTTGAATGGAGAGTTCTGCAGCAGCTAAAGCTGTGAGAGGGGTAAGTTCAGAGGGTTTTATGACCACTGTACAGCCACATGCAAGGGCGGGACCAACCTGATACATAAGAAAACAAATAATTCTTAAAGTGACTAATGTTCACAAACTCCTAAAATCACTTAAAAGTGAAAATTGGTCAAATTTGGATGATAAAGATTCAAAACTAGAGATACCTTTCGAGTAATCATAGCCAGGGGAAAGTTCCAAGGTGTAATTGCACCTACAACCCCTACAGGCTGGAAATCCCAAAGACATTAACACAAGCCATATAATAAATATTAGGATTCAGTACTATCAAGCAGAAATTGAATATTAGAATCAGTAAAATCAAATTCTAGAACTTCCAGTATAAAAGGCAATTGAAACAACATTTCCTGCAGCATTCACATACACTAAATTATTGGATATCAAGACAAGAATATATTTTTCATTTGCTGAGGGAAATGCCTCCTCGGCATTCACAGGAATATACCTTTCAATTACTCAAGGTATAAAAATGTAGCTACAAGTTAATGACATTTTTTTTTAATAAGATGGGAATATACTTTCCATTTGCTGGGGAAAGTGCCTCCTTTAACACATGACCTAAAATAACAAATTCAGCAGTACTTGAACAACGCCATATTTTGGCTTTATTTAGTAGCCATGTTTTACATCAATATAATTTAAAAGCACCACTTCCTATTTAACCAAGCTGTTCTTTTTTTCTTCTCCTACAACAGAGAAAATGGAGGGGTGGAAGAGAACTGGGCAACAAATAAAATAAGGCTATGTTTTTAGTCTTTGAAATTTAAGGTAATTCTTGTTTTGCTCTCAAATTTTAAAAACTTTTTTAGTCCTCAAAATTGAAAACAATATGATTTTAATCCCTAAACACTAAATTTGAGGAATTAAAACTATTTTTAGTCCCTCAATTTTAGTACTTAGGAACAGACCCAATTTTAATAAATTTGAGGGAATAAAAAAGAACCTTTTTAATTTGAGGAAGTAAAAAGGGATTTACCCAAATTTCAAAAACTAAGAACATAATTAAATTTCAAGCTACCAATACTGCCACTGTATCAAAGGAACTTGTTGTGTCACCCTCCTAACAACCTTCTTTAACGAAGAAACATGAAATACTGGATCAATCTAACAACCTTTTTTAACAAACAAAGAAACATGAAATACCAGATCGATCCAACAACATATTTTTGGGATACTTCGACTGTTACGTAAAAAGGTAAATGAGGGACAAAACAGGGAGAGTTTATTATAGTAGAAAACTAAATAAAAAGACAGCAGGGCAGTTTTGGTTGTTAGGATGGATTGGTCTAGTTAAAGACCAATTGGGTTAGGAGGAGGGGACTTTTGGATGTTGAGTGTTGACAAACTTTACTATGTGTGAAAGGAAGCATTTTCCTTTGTAACCCATTGTGGTCTATGATTCTCTATTTTCTATAATTGTGATAATCTTAGTGTTAGCGGATTTCTATTGTCTAAGATAGGAACATAACAAATTGGTCCGACCTGTTGGATCCAAGTGGGGTGGAGCAAAGAGTTGATGTGTAGGAGTGAACCAGTGAGCATGGATGAAAAGACGAGGACTGATTTTGCTGCAATAAAAGAAGCCATGAAAGAAATCAAAGAAATGTTGTTGGACCTCAAAAAAAGTGGCGAGAAGTTTAAAGGCTGGAAAAATTCTATGAAAGAAAAAGAAAAGAAGGAAGTGCGATTAGTGTACAATAACAAAGTGAAGGAGGATGAAGAAGAGGAGGTGAAAGAAGAAGAAAAGGAAGTGCGATTAGTGCACAATAACAAATTGAAGGAGATGAAGAAGAGGAGACGAAATCTTGGTTAAGGAGAGCGGAATTACCTACTTCTGAAAGTATCGACTCGCTGGGGTGGGTTTCAAGAGCTCAGAAGTTCATTGTGATCATAATGTATTTGCCAAGAAGAATTTGAAGTTTATAGAAAAGGAGAGGGATTCAGTGTTTGAGAGGCTGGACAGATAGAAAGAAATTCGAAGTGGGGAAGATTACATTCAAGAACTGGTTGTCCAGCCGCTTACGTCGTGGTTGTTGTCACTGCTACCGCCACTGTCATCGTCGACGATTGGACCGGCAGTATAACCAATCAACTTGCCCTGACCTCACCACCACCGTGCCACGGAGGTCACGACGATCCAAGCTCCAACACGGCCTCTACATACAAAAATTTGTTCTCCAGACGTCATCGTTACTACTCTGCCACCGTCGACGACATCACCGAGCGAATCGCCTCTGCCAGGCGATTACCATGTCACAGCGATCAGAGCTCCGATGGGCCTGCACGCGCATCTCTCTGTACGCGGTCGGCAGTACATCTCACATTGTTTCTGACAATGATTACCATCGTCGAAGTTACCATGGTTCCCTCATTCGGAATCTGCCTTCGTTATCCTAATAGGAGCCTATTTGATGTGTTAGGGTTTTTCCTCTTTCTCTTCTGTTATTATAGTCCGGTGTTAGGGATTGATAAAAGTTTCTTATCAAGATGGGAGCAAAAACCTACACAAGAGATGAGTTTGAAAAATTGCAGTGATCTATGTTTGAGCATCTTTGCCCTTTGCTCATAATTAAGAATGTTTCCCTAAAAACTTTCAACGATTCATCCATTATGTATGGGCACTTAGTAAAAACACTATTCTAAATATTGATTGTGAGGGTATCTCTACTTTCCTTCTAAATAGGGTTTTTTGTGAGGTTGAATTTGAAGACGTCCGGAAGCTCTTTTGTGAGCTGTGTGGACGCATTCATCCACAAGTTCTACTCCCAGTTCTTTGCTTCTTGTTACAGAGGGTTGTTTCCTCTAAGAATAGAGGGAGGAAAAAGGCCTGTGTATTGTTAATCTGCCCATCACTTGATGTTAGAGGATGGGAGTCACTTTATCGCCATTCAATGTATGCAAGTAGAAAGTTGATTGAAATAGTATTGTTATGACCTTGTCTAAACACTGATTCAGTTTCTAAAGACAACATGGGTGCATTGATTGTCTAGAACTGATGATATGTGCTGAGCTACAAGGTAAGGAATCAATCACCACTTTCATGCCAGACAAAATCATGACCATTGGAAAGGGAGGCAAGTCTGTTGTCAGTTATGTGATCAATCAGTTATGCACCAACAAGAATAAACAAACTTCAACTCCAGAGTTTGGAGAGGAAAACTCAGAAATTGTTGTTGCTGCTATTTCTCTCTCTTTTCGTCTGTGTATGGGTAATGTTCTCATTAGGACTTACCAAAAGATGTTAGAAGCTTGCAAGAAGCCCTTTGCAGCACAAGTTATTCCTTTTCCTCTTCCTTATCGTGAATTTGAAACGAAGTCAGAGACTAGAACAGCATGCACCACGTCCTATTTTCAGCAGTCTATCATCTAAGATCTGCAATCCTTCCCTATGCATTTGACCTTCTCAGAATCGCCCTGAAAGCCCAGAAATGAGATGGACAAGGAAAGGATAGCAGGTGTAAAGCTCATCACATCACTTATGGCCAGGGAAGACGTGTCAAGCATGAAAGATTCTCCGAATTTCAACCTTGAGGACAAGGTTGTTTCAACTAAGGGAGTAATGTTAGGTACAAGGTAAATGAGAGGGACAAAACAGGGAGAGTTTATTATAGTAGAAAATTAAATAAAAAGGGAGCAAGGCAGTTTTGGTTGTTAGGATGGATTGGTCTATTTAAAGATCAACTGGGTTAGGAGGAGGGGACTTTTGGATGTGTATGGTTCTCTATTTTCTATAATTGTGATAATCTTAGTGTTAGTGGATTTCATGATCTAAGATAGGAACGTAACATGGACCGATCAAAGGCTTGTAGAGTCTTTAGCTCTCAAACTTTGAGTGTTGACAAAACCGTAAATGTAAGATTTGATGATTTTGGTCAAACTGATAGGAGACTAATAGAACTAGAAGATGATTTTGCATATTTACATATCAAACTAGCAGACATAACAAACCATAAATGTAAGATTTGATGATTGTGTAGTTTTGATACTATAGTTATGCTCTTACAGCAAAGTCTTTAATACTCATTATAGAACTCATTAGATGCACATGTTATCTTGGCTTTCCTTGGCCTACATTTGCATTGTTACAAGAGAACACTAGAAATTAGCAAACTCACTCTAGAGAGTTGCTACCTTTGCTTCCATCTTCTTCAATGACATTCATTACTTCCTTGACAATGACAATTTGTTAGAAACCACAATCAAAAAATAAATAAAAAAAAAAAAAAAAAAAAAAAAAAAAAAAAAAAAAAAAAAAAAAAAAAAAAAAAATCAGAGGTGGTGGAAGACAATCACCACCTCTCATCAAGAAAATGTGTGTATTATGAATGCATAGAGAGGAAATACAATAGAATTGAAATCCTACTGCCCAATGCTAAGCTCCTTCAAAGGCACAAATGCTCTCTACTAGCAGCTAACTATCCATAATCGTTAATGCCCCCTCATCCTAGTGACCTTCACAACCAATCCACTACTCACTGTCTCACTACCATCTCAACAATTATTTCGTGCTTCCCATCCTATTACTTCAGGAATAAACTCTCCAAAATGTGGGCCTAGTGACTTGCCTGAGTCCACGACTAAGGCCCTAACAGAGACATGAGCCATATACAAATAGGGGTCATAAAAAGGATTTTGTTTCATGTCATGTTTATGCTGAGAAGAATCCTTAATTATGATATAGACATTTCATCTCAACCAATTACACCATAGAGTGGCATAGAAAGCAAAATCCCATTATCCCATAAGCCTTACCGTATTGGTTAATGTATAATAAAATTGGTGAAATAAAAATTTAAGACACCAAGTTACCTGCTTAAGAACAAATAATCGCCGATCAGATAAAGGTGCAGGAATTATATCCCCGTATAAACGTTTTGCCTCCTCAGCTGAAAACTCAATAAATGCAGCCCCATAGTTTATCTGTAAAATAGTCATTTACATATATATTTTACCCATAATGAAATTCAATTAGGGAAAATACATAAGAAAAGGAAAAACAATTGTAAAAGTGCAAAACAATAGAAGTTCACCCATCATGTACCTCACCAATAGACTCTTTAAGAGGTTTCCCCTGCTCCAAGGTTATAAGTTGTGCAAGTTCTTCTTTATGTACCATTAGCAAATCATACCTTGAAAATTGAAGAGAAAATTAAGAGGATGTAACTATTATCACAAAAGAAATACAAATCATGAACTTCCATCATGATAGGTCCAGCTTTCATGCATAGAAACATATGCAGACTTCATCAACTCATGAAATCACAAAAGAAAACCATACCATTTCCTCAAAAATTTGCTTCTTTCAGCAGCAGTGGTTTTGCTCCATGCTACACAGGAAATTTTAGTCATCATAATATTAAGAGTGGTCCAAAAAGGTAGGATTAATTCATCTTTTGCACAAAGAATGACTATTGAACACAAATAAACCAAGAACTAATACATCCATGATATATTAGAAAAGGGTATGATTACGATTGTTAAACTATAAGAATAGAGAGACATTTTTTTCAATTACAGATCACTTTCTAGGCATCACTCTTAACCTTGGCATCCTAGCAAGGCTGGCACCCCAACATTTAACAATCATGTCATCACATGAAAAGTTGTATATAAAGGGGAAAAAACATATACAAAAACATGGGGGGACCAAACCAAACCAAGCTTAAAAACAAACAAACAATGCTACAACCAATCCTATCCTATATTTCTGTTTGTAGCTTGAAATATAGCATACAGCATCAAACTGGGAAGTTTCATACATCGATATGCTGCATAGGCTGCAGAAATTGCATCATTTGTCTCTCTTCCACCCATGCATGCAACATCTACAATAGATTCACCAGTTGCTGGATTATAAACCTGCCATGGCATCGAATGTATAAGATGCTCAAACAATAACACTATTAAAACAAAGAAATTTCAAGTGCAAAAACAGGCAGCAAAGTTACACTACTATCTTCAGCAACATCAATAGACGATGAAGCACCTAGTACATGCTACCCCTCTTCCACTGCACTTTGACAAAAAAATCATTGGAAGAAGAGAGAAAAAAGAACAGCAAGTATACCTTTATGGTTTTTCCATCATAAGCGTCACTCCATTTCCCTCCAATAAGGCCCTGAGTCCTCAGCAGTCCAGAACTATTAAGCTTGGAAGCAACACTCTGTGCATCCACGCTCATCTGTCATTCAAACAAACCTGACTCATGCACAAGTAACAAGAATATCCCAAATAATAGTAATAACATAATAAAGACCCATTTGATAGTCCCTGACAGGCTTAAGTATCATTAATCTGGTCCTCTAATGGCAACTACATCAAAATAGTCATTCAAATATCAATTTTAGGCATCGAACCATTACCAATGCTAGTAAAAAAATCAGATTCAAGTCGTTCATACTTTAAACAAAGAATTAAAGGTTGCAAGCAGTATCATCATTCAAACATGCATTGTCCTGTAATTGAAAATTGTTGACTTCCATAGTAATTACTTTATAAGTCAATCGAAGAGTGATTGATTTCTAAGGACTACACAGTTGAAAATTATTGAACTTTACTTTAAACCCATTAAAAAGGTTAAGGTAAGCATAAAATTCCCGTTATATCAAAATTACCCTCTTGAACAAATGGGTGAAAATATGTACAATACAGGTAAAAAGATTGAAACTTTGTAATCAAATTCATACATCAAGACACACTGAGAAGTGGGTAGGTCAGAAAATGAAAATGGTGCAAAAGTGAAAAGACAGAAAAGGGCTTGCCTTTCGGGTGAGGGGAGGAGAAGAGGATAGCATCTGCATCTGCATCCGAACAGAGAGAAGCTTTGACGATCGCATTGCCATGAAGCAAAGGTTCCGTGCTGCCATGAGTGGTTTTGTCTATTTGCTTGATGAGAATGAATAACAAAAGTGTCACAAATGGGGATGCAAGATTGGCATAAGTTCGTATAAAAACGTGAGAAATGAATGCCACAGATGCGGTGTTAATTGGATCACTACGACCATTCCCGCTAAGTCCGAGATAGACAAGTTTTAGTTGGCTTTCCAGTGGCAAGTAGAAAGTAAGCCAAATTTTGTGGATTACTTTTTTCTTTTTAACAAAAGTTTGGTTATTTATTTAGGTTTAATAATATTTTTTTTCCTAATATTTGTCTGAAGTGGGGAATCAAATCTTGGTTAAGTCCCAGGTAGATACAATGACATCAGGGGACGAAATGCAGTTTAAGTATAATTAATTATACTTAATATATTTATTGATAGTAATAATAATCATTTATATCATTATATTAAAAGTATACATCATTTAATAATTAAAATTTTAATTTTTTTTAAATTAAAAGTATAATTATATTAAAAGTACACATCATTTAAATTTTAACCAAACTTGTTATGTGTTAAGCACTTCTATCAAATCTTCTGAACAAGTTATAGATGCTTAAAAGGGTGTTAATAATAGTTGTTAAAACATAATCACAATCTTCACGTATGAAAATGTAAAAAAAAAATTAAAAAAAAATCTCTACATATGATGTTTTGGTCATGAGAATATTTAATGGGTTGTATACCATCTAAAAGCACAACTGATCATGAGAATGTCTAATAGGTCGTTGAACCATATAGGGCCTTAGCAACCCTTCTAAATAGATCCTTTGAAGTATCAACAATACTCTTCACACATATGATTCTCTTGTCATTAGACCGTCTAATGGGTAATAGATCATCTAATGTCTCAAGAAATTGTCTTGGGGATTAACAGATCGTCTAGGGACTTAACCGTCTAGGGGCTTAACAGACCATTTAATGTTTCAAGTAATCACTATTAGAACATAATCACAATCTTCACATATGAAAACATAAAAAACAAAAAGACAACAACAACAACATAATCTTCACATATAATGTTATTGTCATGAAATCGTCTAATAGGTCATAAACTATCTAGGAGCACAATTGATCATGAGACCGTCTAATGAGTCGTTAGACCGACTAAGGGCTTGACAATCCTTCTAGATAGATCCTCTAGGGTCTCAACAATATTCCTCATACATGATTATTTGATCATTACATTGTCTAATGGGTAATAGATCGTCTAATGTCTCAACAAATCGTCTAAGGGCTTAACAAATCGTTTAAGGGATTAACAAATCGTCTAAAGGCTTAATAGATCATCTAAATGTCTCAACAATTTTTGTACATCTAATAATTAGGGTAAACCAGTATAAAAGCTAAAGTGATTAATGTCTCTTTATTATTTGTGCACTGTATATCTTAGTCATTTGTAAAATGTTTTAGAAAAGCATTTGGGAAGCTCTCATAAAAATATTATACAACACCACTTAAACATCTAATTGATGAATTATCAATATCCTTAATACAACATTTTAGCTTTATTCAAATTCTCCCTTTTCTAGAGATAACTTTTACCTTTTTAATTGATAATTAGTGAAAATAAAACATGATTGCGTTCTTCAAATCACAAAAAATATGATTCACAAAGTATCATAATCTTTATAATTAGTGAAAATAAAACATTAAAACTTTGATTGTTTTTTTTGAAGGTTTTTTTAATCGATTGAAGGTATTTTAATTAATTAAAACTAAGATATGATTCTATATAACTCTCCCATTTTAAAATAAAATTACATGAAATTAAAACCATTCTTTTCGAAATCAATTTATCTTCGGAGAGAGAGAGTCTAAATTAAGTTGAAAAACTTCTTAGAGATTTCTTTCAAAAAAGATGTCATAAAAAAAGTTTCATCTGATTTATCTTTTCTATTGTGCTTAATATGTTTCAATTGATATTGTTCTTGTTTCTAAATTCATTTTAGTTGTTGTATTATATTTATATAAGGTTTGCATGTTTGTTTTGTAATAGTGTTACTAGATGTGAAATCAAGTTTTACAAGGTTAAAATTTAATTTCTTTTGTAGTTTACTTTCACTATTGATGTTTATATATATATATATATATATATATATATATATATATATTTTTTATTTTTATTTTTTTGCAATAAAGTTCCTATGATATGAAAAATATGGGATGTTACATTTACAAAAATGTTTTTTTTTTCTTTTAAAGAATTGTCAATGTGTATATGTTTTTTATAATCATTACATTGCTGACTTCCTTTTGTTTGAAAAAAAACAATTGATTGATTTTTTTTGTTAGTTTATTTTATATTTTTTTCAAGAAAAATCTTAAGAAATAATTTTATTTGCCCTTGTATTTTTAATTTCCAGTGAGGTCAAAACCTTGACAGTGTCGAGAGGGTCTCAAATGAAATTTTGAAAAAAGTGAGGATGAGACCATGATTGCATCAAGGGGGTCTCAAAAATGAATCTTGAAAGAAGTGAGGTGAGTGCATGAATGCATGAATGTATGTAATATTTTTCATTTTTTCTATTCTTATTTTTATTTTTTTTTTTGTAAAAGATGCATGCTTACAATGAGAGTGCTTGAACATATACATAGAATCCTATGAAGGCATGAGAATGTATGTATGGAATACATACTTTCCATTTTTGTTTATTGAATGAATGATCATATATGAAATTTTTTATTTTTATTGAATGAATGATTATATGAAAATGCATATATGAATTTTTATATGAAAACGCCTGTCCTAAGATGGTACCTTTAGTCAAATGACAAATAAGTGTAATTTTCAAAATGTTATTTTTCCCAAACATAATTACAATATAATTACAATTACAACAAACAAAACTAAACCAATATATATAAAAAAAAATGCACACAAAAATAACAATAAACAAATAATAAAGAATTTTTATTATTGTTTGGGCCCGACAAAGATTAACCTTGCTTCTACGTATTTCCATGCAAAATCGAAAATTAGGATTCAAGTAATTCTAAAAAATTTTGTATGATTGAATATTTGACTTTTTTATTTTTTTTTTTTTGTGAGAGAATTTTATATATATTTTTAATTTTATTATTATTTAAACTATTTGAAACTTTTATATTTTTATTTTTGAAAATCTATATTTTTTTATTTTTATTATTATTAAAATTGTTTTGAAACTTGTACAATTTTATTTTTTGAAAATTTAAACTATTTTTATTTTTATTATTATTAAAAGTGTTTTGAAACTTTCATATTTTTCTTTTTTGAAAATTTATATTTTTTTATTTTTATTATTATTAAAACTATTTTGAAAATTTATATTTTTTATTTTTTAGAATGGTTTTATATTTTTTATTTTGAAATAAATGCGGATGGTCATTAAAAAAAATTGTATGTTTTAAGATTTATAAAAAAAATAAAAATCAAATAAACAAAAACAGAACTGCAGTAACTAACTAGAATAATTTCTTTTACATGCAGCAGCAAGACAATATAAGACAACAACTATAAAAGTCTACACAGTGATTTAGAAGAATAAATTAGTAGAATTTACCCGTTGAAGCTTCTTTTTACTCTTTTTGTAAACTTTCTGATATAATTGGGACTATTCCTCATAATCTACTTCTTTGTAAATTGTATATTTAGAATGTGTAGATAATAAAAATTATGTCCTATTTTGGGTGCCTATTTATAGAATTTCTCTAGATCCCTCAATTAATTTGTTAAATTCATTTTAATGTGCTTAATGGAGAGAAAATTGGAGATAAATCCCAATCAATAAAAATTATTTGTAATTAAGCAGAATAATCACTTATTATTACCATTATTTTCAATTAAGCAGAATAATAACTTATAAATACAATTATTTACAATTAAGCAGAATAATATCCCATTAAAGTCAAATTCATTCTTCAATGAAGTCATCAGCACTTTAATAGGAGGGGTGCAAATAACAATTTTTATTCCTTTTTAATAAACTTTTAATGGATTGAGCTTCAATAATATGATTTTCTTTATTTTTCCAGATGAACCCCTTATTAATTTGGGCTTTATTTAAAGACAATTTATTTTCTAAAGACAATTTTATTTTTATTTTTTCTTTTTGCAGTTTATTTTAAAACAAACCTAACACTTCTTTTTATTCTTTTTCTGTTTATTTTTCTATACTTTTCATTTTTTATTTAATTCATTACTATTTATTTTATTTTCCTATTTTATTTATTATTGTTTTTCCTTTCTGTTTTTATTTTACTTTGTTGCTTTTTTATTTCTTTTTTCTTTTCTTTATTCATAAAATTAAATGAAGCCGAAACTCTCTTTTTTTATATATTATTTTACCTTAGATGACAAAACATGATAAAAACTAAATAACTCAATTTTCTTTATTTATAATTCTCTCCTTTTTTTTATTTTCAAATAATTTTATTTGCCTAACTTTATGAGTCTTCGTGCAATCCACAGTGTTAGCTATGATCCATTGTAGACTTCATCCTTTTGTTGGTTTCATCAAATCTTTTAGTAACTCTTGGTGTTAATAGTATTGTCTTGCTGTTGCACGTAAAATAAATTATCGTAGTTAGTTACAACGGTTTTGTTTTATTTATTCAATATTTTTTTATAAATCTTAAAACATACAAATTTTTTTAGTGAACATTTGCATTTATTTCCAGATAAAAATATAAAACCTTTCTAAAAATAAAAAAAATATAATTTTTCAAAAATGAAAATACAAAAGTTTCAAAACAAGTTTAATAATAATAAAAATGCGGTGGCTTTTTAGAAATGATGTACAATGATACCACCGCGATTGGTGAGTGAACAGCGGTGGTAAGGCACACAAATATTTAAAATGAAGTTCTGTAGGGAGATACCACCGCAATTGTTTCCAGAATCGCGATGGTAGACACAATTAATTTTTTAATATTGAGGCTGTAGAAAGATACCACCGCAGTTTTAAATGCAGGGAGATACCACCATGGTTCGAGCCAAAACCGCGGTGGTAGGCATAAAATAACTTTTAAATAATTATGTTTTAAATAGATGCAGCAAGGTCCACTCTTTCGCTAAAAAAATGGTCCACCCAAAGGTACCCTCCACCCGTCAGCACCCTATCAGCATCAAACAGTAGAAACTCTAACACTATCATCGAGATCCACTGGTTCACGACGTGCCTGCACCACACCAGATCCATCACTCCATCGAACAACGGCACGTGCAGGGGCACCAGCCCCCGCAGCGCGGCGGCCTCGCTGTACAGCATCGCCACGTTCATGGTGGTGGTGACCACCGTCACGTTGCAGAGCTTCATGGCGGCGACGAATGAGTCGGTGCTGCCGCCGACGTCGAGGCCAAGGTGGAGGACGGACTTAGCGGCCTTTGCGATCTAAAAGAGCTGGTTAATTAGGAGATCCAAGTCGGTCTTGTAAGAATTGAACTTGGAAACGTCGCAGAAGGGTTGGAAGCCAAGGTAGGGGTTTTGCTTGTTAAGGCAATCGAAGGATTTGCAGGTGTAGTGGTCCCAAAAAATAGAATTTTGAGCATTCATTCATGCATTGCCATTCAAGAAATAAAAAAAAAAGTGAAAATTCAAAATAAAATAATAAATTAGAATTCTATGTAGTTAACATCTATATATGCATTCTCAAAATCTCTTGTGCATTTTTGTAGAATTTCATGCATTCATTTAGGCATTCCCAAAAAAATCATTCATAAATGTATTTTCTCAAAGAAAGAAAAACTTTTACATCGTATATGCATTCTCAAAAGAGAAAAAGTTTCATGCATACATCATATATGCATTCTAAAAAAAAAGTTTCACACATACATCGTATATGCATTCTCAAAAAAAGGAAAGGAGAGCTCATAGGAGAAGAAAACCTTGACTATACACATTATTTGGCTAGTGATCCTTGTTTAAGAATATGAAACCCAAAATAAAAAATTTGAGCCTTTATATCCTTTTCTTCATAACCCTGTAAACCCTAGCCACGTTACAAGCTCAATAAAGTCCATATTGATTGATGAATGGTTGTCACAATTTTCATAAAGTTTAGCTTTGTAACAAGAGGATGTAACTGATAATATGTGTCCAAAAAAGAAGAAAAGAAAAAAAAGATAGAAAAAGGAAAATTTATCAGAATGTCTTTGTTAGATTAAAGCTTTGCCAACCTACAAGTTAACTGAAAATAAAGTATCAACTGAGGCAATTTGTTGTCTTTCATATCCTTGTCATCCCTCACATATATCCCATCATTCATACAAATTGGGGCAATCCAGTTTCATCCATACCCTTGCCATCTCTCACATATATGACATCATTCATACGAATTGAGCAATACGATATCCAAGCCATTCTTCATCATACATACAAAGTGCGATAATCTGGTTTCATTTGTACCCTTCGCTATCTCATTTTTTACCTTACCAAGATAAGTCGTCTTTCACACAAATATCATCATTCCCCTTGTACATAGAAACTGGGTCAGTTTGCATGAATATTTTGGTAAAGCCTATTTCTCTTTTAGGGACAGTCCTTTACACTTCCCCTGTTGTTTTATTCAAACCAAAGTATTCATACTTTTCTAAATCTCACATAGCCAACCTAACATACCCAAAATTAGGGCAATCCTCTTTGAGGATCGTGCATTCCCCATATCTTATAAGTACCTCCAATTCTCATTCACATACTTATCCTTTACCCACAGGTTCAAGCATGCATCAAAGTAGTGTTTCTAAACGAAAAGTTGATAATTGCACCATGTTGACATTAGCTTCAAATGTCCCTAGGTTGTCAAAAATGGAAGTTAGTATCTAATGAATTCAGTAATTATAAGAAACATTTGACTATACACAAATTTGTACATACCTTCTCTTTTGAACTTTTTTTTGTACACAATTTTTGAAAAAAAAAAACACAAAAAAAATCATTGAAAAAAATCCTTTTTGAAACATTGAAAATAATTGAAATTTTTTGAAAAATATATGTTTTTAAAAAAAATTGAAAAAAAAAAACATTTGTACATATTGAAAATCATTTGAAAATTGCAAAAAGAAAATCTAATGTATTCATTTGTGCATTCTCATTCAAGCAAAAATAAAAATAAACCATCATGAATTAGTCCATGCATTTAAACAATAAGCAGAAGAACTGAAGAACTTTCATGCATGTTCACAAAAGTAAAAAAGAAATTCATGCATCCATATATGCATTTTTCAAAACATTTAGGCATTTATATATGCATTTTTTTTCAAAATAAAATTTCATACACTTATGCATTTTCTCGAAATGAATTTTCATGCATTCATATGCGTTTTCCCAAAATAATTTTCATGTACTTATACATTTTCTCAAAACGAATTTTCATGCATTTATGCATTTTCTCAAAAGGAAATTTCATGCACTTATGCATTTTCTCAGAATGAGTTTTCATGCATTCATATATGCATGTTTTCTCAAACATATATTGAAAATCATTCAAAGTTAAAAAAAAAATAAAGAAATTCTCTTTTGAGAGTGATTGGAAAAAACCTTTATGAAATATTGGTACATACATGAAAAATCATACAAAATTATTTGAAAATTTTTCCTCAAAAAAAATTCCTGCACTCTTATTTAAAAATTAGTGCATATCTTATTAAAAATCATCTTTTAGGTATGTGATTCCTTGTAGAAGCAAGGTGACTGCCAACCTCTTATCTTTCTGGCACTTGATTCCCTACAGAAGCAAGGTGTTGGCCATTCTTTGGTTTGTGATTCCCTGCAGAGGGAAAATCACAATTATCTTTGGGTATGTAATCCCTTATAGAAGCAAGGTCACGAAAAATCTTTTCATCTTGTGAACCCTGATCCCCTATAGTGCAAGGTCTTAGCCACTTTCTTATATCTTTCGGTGCGTGACCCTTCTCGACTTAGTTTAAGGTCTTGGCTATCTTTTGGACCGTGATCCCCTACAAAGCAAGGCCTCGACCTTTTTCCATACATTTATTTTATTTCCAAACCGAACAAAATTAGTGTTTCGTCTTTACTATCTTTTACTATGAAAATTTCAAAATCTCGATTTTTAAATTATCTTGTAAAAGCTAAACAAAGATGGGCAGCTGTTAACACCGACTTTCATCTGTAAAATAAGGTTTAGACCGAGTTCAAGAGGGGGGGTGAATTGAACTTTCAAAATCTTTTTGCAAATCTGATTTGTTCTTAAAAGAGAGAATGAAAGTTCTTTATTCAATCAATTGACTATGTAATTCTGGACTATCCAGTAAACAATCGATTGTGCACAGCGGAAAATATCAGAGATAAACCCAAAAATCGGTTAAACCCAGAAAACAGTTTACAATGTATAAATGTGTTAATCCAGATTTAAGATGTTTAAAATACAATCCAGTAAATCAAACACAATCCAGAATCACAGTTGATTATGAAAACAGATGTTCAGAGTATGATCAACAGTATGAACAGATTTTAATCCAATCAATTTAAGTGATGGCAGCAGTGAATAAAAGAAATCAAGAAGAGTAGGGAGAAAAGCAAGAACACAGAATTTTTATCCTGGTTCACCCCTCCTCAAGGGCTACGTCAGTCCTTTGCAAACTAGCAAAGATTTCCACTAAAAGATCACAAGATCAGTTTACAACCCTTGTTCCCAGCAAGTTACAAACTGCTCCCAGCAGTAAACCCACACCTCACTGAACCCCTCAGCTAGTGTGTAACCAGTGCAGAAGCCCACTGCACCACAACACTTGTAGTCCTTAAGCAACACTGCTCCCAGCAATACTCACCCTTTACTGAACCCCTCAGCAGATGCGAGACCAGTGCAGAAACCCACTACACCAACTCAATTACAAACCTAGTAATTGAAAACAGCAAACAGATTACAGATCAACAGGATCAAAAAAGATCACAGAGTACTTCTACACAAAACAGATTACAAGGAATGAAGATCAGGTGTAGAAGACTTAGCTTTGGTCCAAAACCAAAGTAGCAACAACCTTACTTCAAAGATGCTTTAAAGATTCATCTTTAAAGATTCATGTTCTTAGAGGTTTCTTGATTTGAAAAGTTTTTCCAAAATGATGATCGCACAAAAGGGGCAATATCTCTCTTAGAAAGTCTCAAGGAATGCTTTTCAAAAGTTTTTGTTTTGATGATTCTGAAAGTGATGATTCTCATTCCTTTAAATACCCAAATCAGTTTTAAAAACAGCTTAGCTGTCACAATTCAATTAATTGAACAAACCATTCAATCGATTGAATTTGACTGTTACTTTAACCCAATCAAAGGTTTCAGTTGTAACAGCAATAACTGTATTTCAGTTGTAACAGAAATAACTGTCACATTCAATCGATTGTTTTAGAAATTCAATCGATTGAAAAACCTTTTTCCAGCAAAAACATTTTGGGTTATTTTTATTAAAAACAGTTTTAATAAAAATATTTGTGAATCTTTTTAGAACCTCAGAAGTGATGAACGATGCCACTAGTGATTAAGGACTAAGCCAATCACCAACACACAAATCCAACTAAGGACCAAGACCTAATCACCCAACTATCTTCATGTTGGCACAAAGTCTTCCCTTGAATAATTCTGGTCCAGGTTGGTTCCAACAGATTCTTCATGAGGCAATCTTCATCAGCTTCACATGCTAAGCCTTGGTGGTCACAATATTGACTTCATCAAATCACATGCTTAGCCTTGGTGCTAACATCATCCACGCAAATAATATTTATTTTTTTAAATAGTAATAATAAAAACTAAGAAAATAATAATGATAAAATAAAGTTTGTAGAAGGAAAAAAACAACAAAGTACAAACAAAAGAAAAAGAAGTGTAAGAGTCTGTTTTAAAATAAATTGTAGAAAATGAAAAAATAAAATATTTGACGGATTAATTGAGGGGTCTAAAGAAATTCTATAAATAGACACCCAAAATAGGAAGTAGGATAGTTTTTATTATCTACACATCCTAAATATACAGTTTACAAAGAAGTGGATTTGGAGGAATAGTCCCAATTACATCAAAAAATTTACAAGAAGACCCCTCAACGAGTATGTTTAACTAATTTATTCTTCTAAATCACTGTGTAGACCTTTGAAGTTGTTGACTTGTATTGTCTTGCTGCTACACATAAAACAAATTACTATAATTAGTTACTGCAGTTTTGTTTTGTTTATTCAATTTTTATTTCTTTTATAAATCTTAAAACATACAAATTTTTAATGACCATTTGCATTTTTTTCAAAATAAAAAATATAAAACCTTTCTAAAAATAAAAAATATAAATTTTCAAAAATAAAAGTATAAAAGTTTCAAAACAATTTTGATAATAATAAAAATAAAAAATATAAATTTTCAAAAATAAAAATATCAAAGTTTCAAAACAATTTTAATAATAATAAAAATAAAAATAATATAAATTTTCAAAAATAAAAATATAAAAGTTTCAAAACAGGATCACATGAATCCTGATTTTCTGTCCTGAATGGAAATACGTAGGACCAAGGTTAATCCTTGTCGGGTCAAAAACTAAAAAATGTATTTTCTTTGTTTATTTTTACTTATTTTGTTTAATATATTTGTATTTTTTTTATTTTTTATTTATTTGTTTTTATTTTATTTACCTATTATTCATATTTTACTGGAATCTTTTTTATTTATATTTTGTATATATTTTATTTTATTGGAATTTTAGTTTATTTTATTTGCTTTTTTTGTTTATTAATATTTTTTTATTTATTATTTGCATTTTTCATTTGGTGTAATTACATCTTTAATGTCATTAATTTTGGGAAAAATAACATTTTAAAAAACTATACTCATTTTTTCTTATTTAATTAAAGGTATCATCATAAGAAGGTGTTGTGGAGGTGTTAATACCTTCTCCACACGTAACCAACTCTCGAATTCATAAACTTTTTACTTTTTTTTAGTTTTTCTATAGTTTTCATATTTTTTTAAAGTTAATTTTTTATCTTCTCTTCGTGATACCGATTGCGACATTCTCATTTATTATATGAATAAAAAAAATCTTCTAGTTTTATTTATTTTTAACTTTGATTTTATTATCATCAAATAAAATTGATGGTTATGTTTACATTTTTCATTATTATCATTCTAATTTTTATATTTTTAATTTAAGATTTTAAATGATTTGATTAAAATATATTAATTAGATGCGCTTATTTAATATCTAACTAACTATTACTATTTTATTCTTACTAATATTATTATGATTTGAATTTGAATAAATTTAATTTTATCATATATTATTTAATTTTATCTTCACATTCTAAAAACTGTCAAATATTTAGAATTAGAGTTTTAAAATTAAATTATCTTTAACAGTAAAAAAATTTCTCTTTAAATAAATTTTACAGTAGATTTACAAATAATAATTAATGGCATCAAGATCAAGTAAAGTGAATCTTTAACATTAAATTTTTAAAATTAAATTATCTTTAATAGTTAAGATTACCATTTTCTTGACCTTATAATATTACAATTAAATTATCATTTTTATAAGTAAAATCCTCTTCCTCCTCCTTAACAACATAACTACCTTTTGTGCTAACTCTTTTAGGTGTAAAGTAATATCTCATATTGATGTATAAGAGTGTGTTGTTGAGATGCTTAATTCTCGTCTTAATTTTAAATAATAAAAAAATTAATAAGAATAACAATTAATAATAATAATAATAATAATAATAATAATATCAATAATAATAATAATAATAATAATATTAATAATAATAATAATATAATTTGTAACAAATTACTAATAGTTTTCGCTAAAGTGTTGTGCCTAACCATTATAAAAAAGAAAACAAAATAATAACAGCCTTCCTTCCATAATTAAGATAATAGTACATTATTTTTTATACTTATTCCAAGACACCAACTTTTAAGATAAGTTAAATTAATTGGGTGGAGGCATGCGAGGAGGTGAAAAATGTGGTGGTGGATCGATTGGTCTATATTCTTCTGTGTTAGCCCAAAGAATCCTCATCTGGATGCTGCTTACTTCTTCTTTATTCAGTTCCTTCCTTGATGTTTCCTAACAAATTGAAAACACTCTTAAGATAAGTATTATTCACTCTATAGATATAAAACAAGTGATAAATATTACTAAAAGAATCTTTTGCTATCAAATCTTTTATGATTGATTACAATTATTGAAAGTTACCAAAGAGTATCAGAAAGGTAACACTTTGTTCATGAATATTAATGAAAGTATATATGAAGCCAAATAAACATATTAAGATCAAAACTTGGTTATGCATGCATGCATACCTCTTTAAATGCATTCACATCTTTTGTGAAGTTCCTCATATTCTTGTATCCTCTAACTTCATATGCATTAAGCACAGACCCAGATAATGTCAATAATATTATAAACTTAAGTATAGAGAAGGTAAGCATTTCTCCCTTTAAACCAGAATTTATTTTGTACCAAAAATTATAATCAAGACCTAAAAGACCACCTGCAAAAGATGTTGATAAAAGGGATGCAGAGATTATGAGAAAGAGAGGGGTGAACTTCTTGACAAGCATGAGAATACCCATTTGTGCAAGCTTATATTTTTTATATGGTGTTTCCTATGTATATTGCAAGGAAGAATACATTCCCCACTGAAGAAGACTTTTGAAGAAAGAAGCTTTTTGTATATATAGACCACTTTGCTTTTATTGGAGCACAAGTCTAAGAAGTTATTAGGGTGACATGTGGCACAAGTCTAAGTTAGTGGGGTGAGGTATATTAATTAGAATAATAATTAAAACTAGACCTTGTTGAAAATTATTCTACCTTATCAAACTTTAATATGTGACCCGTCCTTTGAACTTAAAATATTTTCTAAGCAACAATGAAGCTTCCATTTTTATATGATTGAAAATGGTTTTTTATTGTACCCTAAAGCTTGGAACAAATCCACTTTTCTAGCATACCAAAGTTTTACCCTTCCCTTTCTTTTTTCTAAAAGTTAATACAGGTATGGAATTTATCAATTTATTCAAGGATACTTTAAATAGTTATATTACAAATTGTACGAATAATAATTTCTTATTTTATAATTTAATAAAATCAGTTATATTACAAGCACAGGATAACGAAGAGTTTATAAGATAATAAATCTTAGATCATAACATAAATATAATTTTTTTCTTTTATATAAATTATATTGCTCTGATGACTTTGTGTTTGTGATTATGATTTGATTTTTTCTTTAATTTCGTAAATTTTGTAAGTGAGTAAGAGCTGGACATTAAAAGTGTTAGAAACTTATTCACAATATGATAGATATAGTAAAAAAATACTCTTTCCTTTTAGCTAAAATCCAATTTAGTTAACTTTTAGTTAAAATCCAATTTAGTTGACAATTAGACTTAGTAGACTCCAATGTTGGAAATACTATATGAAATTTAATTCATTAATTTTTAGTAGGTGGTGGTGGGATAATATTTATGCCAATTTTAATTTGTTTAATAAAAATCTGAAATAAATAAAATTCCTAAATTATTAAAAATCCAAAATAAATATAAATTCAAAATTATTTAATATCCTACTTAAATAAGAAACTGATGTAGGAACAGTTGGCTCCAGAAGGGGGTTGAATGAAGCCTGAACTCAATTCGCTATAAATAGAAACCACCAACTAAGGCAAAATATATAAGCACAAATAAAGTAATTTTATACTGGTTAACCCTAATCTCTTGGGCTACGTTCAGTTCTTCCTTAAACAAACTGTTCAAGAGGTTTCACTATTTAGCAAATAGTTACAACGAGTACACAAACCTCTCCAGGTTACAATGAGTACACAAACCACCCCAGGTTATCACGAGTACACAAACCTCTCTAGGTTATACCAGTCCCAATCTCCCCCAAAGATCAAGACCACTCAATAGTGAAATAAACACTCTCAAAAGAGAAAACAATGAAAGCTCACAAGGGTTTACTTCACAATGGTAAAAAATTACACAATGATTTCACACAACTCAAAACTCTAAATGCTCTCAATAGCAAATTGACAATAAACACTCTCAGTATATTTTCTTCAATGTATTATATGATGTATTTCTCTTTTTGTTTCTTTTTCTTCAACTTGAAATTTCTCCTCTATATGTAGCTTTTTAAAAACTAGCATTTGGGATGCTTGAACCGAGCAATCTTGACTTTCTGATGTATGAAACTCAAACTGGAAATGTTTCTTTAATTTTCATAGTGCATTAAACTTGATTAAGTCTGTATTGGAAATAATTTAAAATAACATACAGAAATTATATTTGGGATACTCATCAATAATTTGAATAATTTCTACTATGAACAGATCACATCATGATATAAAATCAATTAATCACATCTAAATTATCCATAATAATTTTCATTATGAACAAATTTGAACATTAAAACAATATGATATAAAATCATTAATCACATTTAAATCAAATCAATAACATAAAAGTAAATAATAGAAAACTTATCTTGTCATGGATCATGTGTATGTTGCTTTAATAATAATAATAATAATAATAATAATAATAATAATAATAATAATGTTAACTGCACAATGTATATAAGTCACCAAATATAAATGTATAAATGTATATTTGAGTTTTGTTATCATTAAAACTTTATCAAATGATTTCATTCTCTAAAAAGAACTTTGGACTGTCTAATGTTCAACAACTGAAATAAATAAAATTCTTAAATTATTCAAAACCCTAATTAATTACAATCCTAGATAATTTAATGTCCTACTTAAATAAAAAGTTGAAATAAATAAAATTCATAAATTATTCATAATAATATAAATTCAAATTCTAATTTATTTAATGTTCTAATTATAATAAAAATCTTAAATAAATAAATTTACCAATTATTCAAAATCCTAAATAAATAAAAATCTTAAATGATTTAATGTCCAACTTAAATGCAAATTTTGAAATAAACAAAATTTCTAAACTATTCAAAATCCTAAATAAATGAGAATTCTAAATTATTGAGTCTCCTACTTAAATAAAAACATTTCTAAATTATTCAAAATTTTAAACAAATAAAAATATTAAATGATTTATTATTCTAATTATAATAAAGCTTTGGAATAAATAACATTCCTAAATTATTCAAAATCTTAAATAAATACAAATTTCAAATTATTTAACCTCCTAAGTAACCAAAATGTGGAATAAATAAATTTTTAAATTATTCAAAATCCTAACTAAATACAAATTTTAAATTATTTAATGTCCTTCTAAAATAAAATTCTAAAATAAATAACATTTCCTTTCTAAAATCTAAAATAACTAAAAAAACTTAAATTATTTAATGTCCCGGTTATAATAAAAATTTAAAATAAATATAATTCATAAATTATTCAAAATTATAAATAAATACAAATAATAAGTTATTTAATATCCTAATTAAATAAAAATTTGTTATAAATAATATGCTTAAACTATTCAAAATCTTGCAAATCTTAAATTATTTAATGTCTTACTTAAACCGAAATATGAAATAAATAAAATTCTAAAATTATTAAAAATCTTAAATAAATATAAATTCTAAATTATTCAATGTCCTACTTAAATAAATAAAATTATTAAATTATTTAAAATCCTAAATAAATATAATTTTTAATTATTTAATGTCCTATTTTAATAAAAATTTAAAATACATTAAATTCCTAAATTATTAACAAATTCTAAATACATTCGAATCCGAAAATATTTAATTTTATATATTAATAAAAATTTAAAATAATTAAAATTTCTGAATTATTTAAAATCTTAAATAAATAGTAAATCCTAAATTATTTAATATTCATTTAAAAAATGAAATAAACAAAATCTATAAATTATTTAAAATCTTAAATAAATAAAAATTCCTAACTAATTGATCTCTTACTTAAATAAAAGTCTGAACAAAATTTTCCATTCAAAATCTTAAATAAATAAAAATTTTAAATTATTTAATATCCTAATTATAATAAAATTTTGAAATACATACAATTCTGACATTATTTAATTTTTTAAATAAATGAAAATTCTAAATTATTCAATGTTCTACTTAAATAAAAATTTGAAATAAATGAATTTTTAAATCGTTCAAAATCTTAAATAAATAAAAATCTTAAATAATTTATTGTCCTTTTTAAATAAAAATCTTTTTAAATAACATTGTTTTAAATAAATTTTTTTTAAATAAAAATCTAAAATAAATAATTTTTTTATTAAATTTACAAATAAGTAAAAATCCTAAATATTTTTTATAAGACAATATTAAAAATTTTGAGAATGTTCTAGTTTTAATTTGATTCTTATCTTAAATTTTTTTTAAGGGACGAACTCTCTTATACTTAGCTTTTGAGTCTATTTCAAAGATGATCTAATACTTTTTCATTAATTCATTTTCTGTTTCTTTTTTACAACTTGTTCTTAATTTTTTTTAATGTTGGTCAGTTACCAATTTAAAACAACATGAGACATGTTTTCACATACTTCTTCTCACTTTTTATGCAATTTTCTTTTTTAACATCATTGATAAAGATCCTCTCATTCTCTCAAATATTATATCGCTCAAACTCCACAACCCTTCTATTTGGAAGATGGAATGGGATATAAACTTACTTACTGCTGCATAAGAATTAATATAAGAACTTTTTCTTCCATCAATACTAGGAAGCCGGAATAAGTATATAATTAAAATTTTAGGCTTATTGCATATTATTATCTTTATGCCGGTTAAAATATGAGGTGGACTTATTAACTTCTGCATGTTTCGTTGAGTTATTTTGTGGAAGAATTTTAATTTAATAAACTTATTTTACATTTTATTTTGGAAAAAATACATTATTATAAATTTGTGAAATATTTTACTTTGTTTATGTTATTTTTTTAAGCAATCTAAATTATTTAATTATTAAAATAAGTAAATTTTGATTATTTAATTTTTGGAAGGATAACACGCTTCAATTTTTAACATCATGACGACGGAAATTTATTTTAAACTTATCAAACTAAAACTGAAAAAATATTTTATAATAAATAATAATTCAGACTTAAAATTGGCGATAATATCAAATCTTAAACTTTAAATTATAAACAGTCATATGTTTTCTAGTTAAGTTAAATATATAATTATATTTAATAGAAATATCAAAAGTAATATAATTATAGATATTTCCTCTTTTTAATAAAAATAAAAATATTCTATTATTAAAATTTACAAATAATTAAGGAAAAAATTGCATCAAGTAAGGAAAAATTACATCAATTAAGAAAAAAATTACATCAATGACGCAATACATATAAGGTATTTTATTAATCATAATAAAAATAAATAATATATATCTATATCTAGACATATATTCTAGCAAATATACAATACATTCATATATTTATTACTGTAATACCCTAGAAAATAGCTATGGAATAAAAACTAAACCAAAATTTAATTTTAGAGATAAATAAGATAATACCTATTTTTTTTAACAGAAGAGTTGTTTAAGTAAATAAAAGATAATTATTTACTTTTTATTTTTATAACAACCACCAACTCTCTCTCCCTAAAAAGATATTTTGTTGTATTCTAATAAAAACTATCAACTCTCTCTCTAAGATATTCTATCTCTCTAAGAAGATATTATATTTTATTCTAATAAAAATCACCAATTATCTCTAAGAAGATATTTTATCTCTCTAAAAAGATATTCTGTTTTATTCTAATAAAACTACCAAATCTCTCTCTCTCTCTTTAAAAAGATATACAGTTTCGTTCTTATGAAAACCACCATCTCTCAAACAAATCTCTTTAAAGTTTCTACCTTCTCTCTAGATTTGTGATCTCATAGATTATCAGATTGACAAT